>Ga0214479_100789_pt1 | contig 16344 bp, 7 predicted proteins | sample M1_20Mar14CPVII9_5_FD_165054 | JGI IMG/M metagenome (GOLD analysis project Ga0214479, IMG submission 165054) | Marine eukaryotic communities from Monterey Bay, California, United States - M1_20Mar14CPVII9sort6BwellE14 | ecosystem: Environmental > Aquatic > Marine > Unclassified | place: USA...
GGAGTATTCGTAACATTAGTAGTGATATTATATTGGATTGCAATCAGTAGGTTGTTTTAGGTAGGTTGATAGGTATGATTGAAGATGATGTTTGATGGCATCACGGAAAAAAACTTAAAGTTTCTAGAAGTTTCTTACTCGTTTGTCCACTAAATTGACTCATTGCATTGGTGCAGGGAGGCTAGAGGGCAGCAGGTACTGATGATTAAACTAATCACCATCTGAATAATGATGGTGTTTGTAGTAGTTTCAGGATGGTAGGATTTAGGACTTCATTGATGATTGAATTTGGTGTTTAAGAGAGATAACAAAGAAAGCCTGCAACTGCCGCGAGATAGGATGGTAGTGTTCAGAATAATAATGTTAGTATTGGTATTATTACTAAATACTAGAGAAGTTAAATGCTTTGCGGCGATACGAGCCAAGTCTCAGTCTCTTGTAGAAATGAGAAGATTGTCACTACAGAAAACAAAGAAGAGTAACAATGCAAAAAAGAAACATGGTAGTATTAAACACATGCAGCAAACTGATACCTCGTTGAGTAAATCATACTTATTAGATGTAATAGACGAGGCATCATATAGACAAGCATATGCTATTGAAGCATTAGACAGGGAGGTTGAGCGACAGAGAATACAGCAACAACTCGACGATAGTAAAACAGATCGAATAGAAGCAAGAAGAGATGAACTATCAAATATTTCAATAAGGTTGGAAAATATACAATCGTCTTTGCAATGCAGTCAATTAGATAAACAAAGCATGGAACATACGAAGCAAGAAATCTGCAAGCTCGGGTATGCGTCCATATTCAAACAACCACAATCATCCTGGAAGTCGAAGATAAAAGAGAAAGAGTTTGGACGACCTTTGGGTTTCGATGGTCAATTATACTACTCGCCACTTGGAGTACCAATCCTAGTTGGTAGGATGAATGCTCATAAAGATGATATAATGAGAAATGCAGCAAATGGAGCCGACTTATGGTTTCAAGTAGAGGACTATAATGGTGGCAGAGTACTACTAAGAACCTCACTTATGAGGGGAACGATGAATTCAAAAAAGTGTAAGCAAATGGCCGCTGATCTTGCTGCAAAGTTTATTGTATGGGGTGATCACAGATACGAGTCGATACCAGTAATATACACTGATAGTAGAAAAGTTGCAAAGCGTGGTACCAAAGTTGGTAGTATGAAGAAAAGCAAGAGCATTGGAAGAATGATGGGCTATCCGAAAGATGTTTAATAATGCATTCCTCGAAGCTAACGATATGATCCGATAGCTTTCTATCAATTATGTACATATATTAATTATTCTAACCATTCTTATCACTAACTCTCTTAGCCAATTATGCTTATGAAACTCGTCACGTGAGCTGCCATCATTGTCGCTAATCTTTCATCGTCTTTTGTGAAGTCAATTACCTTCCCCTCCTTCTGTTTCTTGTTGATCATTTGGATGCCACCAATTACTTTCCCTTCTTCATTCTTTATTGGCATAGCAAGTACACTCTTTGTATAAAAAGATGCCTGTTTATCATGCTTTGAATTGAATCGATTGTCTTTGTATGCATCTGGAATGTTGATAAGCTGACCACTCGTCACACAGGCTCCTATTATTCCTTCGTCTGAACCGAGTTTAATGATATCTTTTGTGTCGGTAGCAACTTGACTCCATAGCTCACCCCTTTCTTCATCAAGCATAAATAATGAAGCTCTTTCAGCACCAAAGAGTTGCTTTCCATCATTCATCACATGTTTGAATATTGTCTCTAGTTCTTTAGCACGCTTTGCTCGATCAGCAGCGTCAGTATCCATAAACAATAAGCAACTCATGCCTAATAGACAACCAGTCACTACACCAACACAAGCTCCTAGAGTTCTCCATATTCTAGTTTGTCGCATATCTAATTGTGCTTCTGTCAAATGATGATGGGGAAGATTCAGTCTCGCCACGGCAGCATCTACAGTTCCACCGGAAATGTTGCCAGCTACATCACTAAAGCATTGACCGAAGCCTGCTGCCGTCATGGTAGATATTCCTAGAGCCACTCCGAACGTATTATCGATTGCATCACCTGCCTGTATCATTACCAAATTATCCATAAATCCAAATCCAATCATTGGTATTGCATACCGAAGTGCGACGATTTGCAATTGTTTTGTTGTCGGAGGATGTATCTCCTTTGAGGTAGTAAATTGACAAGAAGATATTTTGTGCATATGATGTGATTTCTTCTTTATTGAATCTCTCATAGAGAGACGAAGAGGTGTTCTAATTGCAATCATACTTTATCTTGCCATGTCATGCAGTATATATCACATATCTATCCAATATCAATATACTCATGAAGGGGATGTCTCTCATCATACTTACTTAGAGGTTTGTGAGTACGATAAACGGTATCCACTGAACTAAAGAAGTGGGCGTAGAAGAGATGACTGCATAAAACAAACCATAAAACAAAACCTGCCTAAATTCCTATCACCCAAAGGACAGGAGATAGTTGTAGTATATGAATTGGGGAGTGGCAGCGGTGTATTAGCGGTATCATGACTTCAATAATCGGCCGGAGAATCTTCTTTACAAAACTCCCAAGAAAGCATAATTTTTGTATTCGTCATCTAAGCAATGCACAAAACAATACTCGTCCAAAGATGGCATGGTTAGATCTTCGAGGTGCCGGCCTATCAGCTATTGAAAGATTATCAATTGAAGAATTACTACTTCGTCATGATCCGTTAGAACGATGTTGGGGAATTATTGGTATACATGAACCTACACATAATCGTATATTGACGACGCCTTTACCTCCTTATGATAATGCTGATAAAGATAGAAATCAGTCAAAAGAAACAGAAGATAGATTAGTAGATATATACGGTCATGTGAATGATCATATACCAAATAAAAGTTGTGCAATAATAATGGGTATTGGCGGTAAACCTGAAAAGTTAATAGATATCCAATCTGCCAAAAATGATAACGTATTAGTCATTAAAAGATTCAGTGGTGGAGGGACTGTTGTTGTAGATCATTCATCCTTATGGACAACATTTATCGGTAGGAATAAGTTATTGAAAGATAGCGTGAAGCCATATCCCAGAGAGATTATGGAATGGAGTGCTGATGTGATATTTGGCCCGGCATTTGATAGTTTGAATAGAGAAATGATGAATGCTAACAATAGTAGAAAAAGAGGAAGACAAACATTGGTATTTCAAGGAAAGTCTTCTGGTTGCAGCGATGTTAGCGGAGAAGCATTAATACTACCACCATCAGCAGAAGAAGAAGATAAGATAGAACAACAAACAAGTGCACTTCCATCATTTCAATTAAGAGAAAATGATTATGTATTAGAGGAAAGGAAGATTGGTGGCAATGCACAAACTATAACAGGTGATAGTTTCCTCCATCATACGAGTTTCCTCTGGGATTGGGATAATACAAATATGGAATACTTGACACTACCCGATAAGCGACCCGATTATCGAGGGGATAGATCACATGATGAATTTTTAGTACGGCTAAAGGATCATTATGGTAACACTCAACACTCTTCTATGAATAAGAACTCATTGTTTCAGCATGTAAAGACTGCGGCGAATGCAAGCTTCGAGTTGGAAGAGATGACATTGAATCATGTGCTCGATATTGCAAACGACAAGTTTGGAGGATTACAGCAGTGGTTTGACACCAAGTGTAGGTCAAAGATAGTAAAGCTATAACCTTATTACTCTAGCTTGAGTTTCTTTAATCTACATTTTACATCAATTATTTACTACTTAGCAAATCAATCACACAATACCTCAAAATCTACAACTCAGGCCTCCTTTGCTGCTTCAGCCTTTGACTCATCAGCATCTGCCTCTTTCTCCTCCTCTTCAGTGTGAACCTTTTTTGCATCTGGCTGTGAATCATCCCCTTCACCCTTTTCATCTGTAGTAGAATCCAATGGACGCTTCTTGGATGCGTCACCGGCTCCGCCTCCAAAAGGACTAGAACCAAATGCAGACGGCTTTGCTACTGAACCAAATCCTCCACTGCTAGTACCAAATCCTGTCCCAAACTTGGCTGGTTGACCAAATGATGCAAGTGTTTGAGCTGCATCCATAGATGTAGTAGAGGGTGCAGCAAGCGTAATGGGAGCACCACTTCCAAACACAAACTTGCCCGGCGTATTGCCAGTCTTGGGCGGTGTAAGATTGAGGAAGGCACCACTACCCTTTGGCGACGATTCATCAGCTGGTTTGGCAGAAGTAGTAGCCACACCAAATCCTGTAGTTGATGGCTTGCTGGTAGCTGCTCCACCAAACGTTGTTGTAGAGGCACTCCCAAAGGTAGGAGGAGCCACACCACTACCAAAACCAGACGACCCGAAGGTTGGCTTGGGACAGTCCGGTTCTGATTGCATAGTTGGAGGTTTGGGCATGCTTCCGAAAGTACTGGGCGGTAGAACAGTTGAGCTTGAACCAAACGTCATCTTTGGTGCATCCGTAGTCGGAACATCCTTGGCCTCGGTAGACTCTGGAACGGAAGCAAGTGGCGGTTTTGGTGATAAAGTCGCCTGCTTTTCTTCAGACTTATCAACATCCACTTCAACTGCAGATGAGTCCTCTTCTTTTGATGACTTGTCATCACTATCAGTAGTGGACGATTTCTTGGCAGCTAGTTGCTTCTCAGCCTCAAGTTTTCTGGCCAACATGGCAGCTTTCTTCTTCTTCATTCTGTGGAGTGTTGAGAGATAGATGGAGTATTTAGTTGAGGATGGATACGAGCAAAATAAAGGCAATATACAATACACAAACTTACAACTCCAACTTCATCTTCATTTCACCTTCCTTCTTGGATGCGGCAGAAGTTGGGGCTGCTTGTTTCTTTGTCAAGACAATCTTTTTGATAGGCGGCTTGGTGCCGTCAGCTGGGACCGGTGATTTGGGAGTAGTATCCTTCTTCTTTACAGTAAACTTCTTAGATGGGGCAAGAGCCTTATCAGCTGCCGAGATTGTTGTGGTGGTAGGAGGATCCTTCTTGGCTGTGGCGGCAGTAGGTGCGGGGGTATCCTTCTTTGCTGCAGTGGTAGCATCCTTCTTTGCGGCAGAAGTATCCTTCTTCAATACTGCCTTTTTAGTCTTTGCTGCAATCTTCTTGGCTGAGGCGATAACGCCCAACTTTGTTGTGGCAGTCTTTTTCAAAGGTGGTGATGTCGTACTCGCAGCAACAGCAGAATCTGCTGGGGCGGCATTCTTCTTAGGAGCGGCAGCCTTGCGTTTCTTGCCCTTCTTCTTGGTAACGGCAGCTGTTGTTTGTGTTGTGCTTGTTGTCTCAGCTTCTGTCTTCCCTTCCGCATCTGGCTTGGTTTCTGTTTGAGCAGGTTTGGCCGTCTCTGAAGATGGTTTGTCGGATTCCTCAATAGCAGTTGTTGATGCTGGTGTCTCTTTCACTTCATCAACCTTTTCTGTCTCAACGGGTGTTGATGTCTCCTTCATTTCGGCATCATCCTTTGGCTTCTCGCTTACGGCCGGCGCAGCTGGCTGAGCAGCAGAAGCTGATTCAGTACTAGCAACCGCTGTAGAGGTTGCCGCCGCTCCACCAATTTGTTGTTTCAAGTCAGCAATCTCCTTCCGAAGAGATCCTTCAGTTGCCTTTGCCTTTTCTTCAACTACCTTTGCATTCTTAAGACCATTTTGCATCTTCGTCATCATCTTCTTGAGGTTGTCAACTCTCGAATTCACAGCTAGTACCTCAGCCTGTGAAGCCTTGAGTTCTTCTTCAACCTTCTTGGTTGCCGCCTGGGAATCTGCAATCTTCTTATTGGCAAGCTTATTTGATTTGGCTGCTTTTGCCAACTCCTCTTTTTCCTTCTTCGTCTTTTCAAGAGCGGTCTTGAAGGCATCAATCGATGCCTTTTGGGATGCATTCTCTTTATTGAGGCGTGTCACGAATCCCTTTGCCTTGGTTGTGGTAGCCTCTGCCTTTTCTTTCTGTGTCTTCATTGTTGAACATTCTTCCTTTAGCTTTTCAACGGTTGCAAGAGCTTGAGCATGTTCCTCGGGATCGATCTGATTAAACTTGGACACAAGACTATGAACACGACCCTTCCAGGCATCCACCTCTCGTGATAGACTTTCCTTCTCAGCCTGTAACGATGCATGTTCGACCTGCATGCTCTTCATCTTTTCTGATTGAGGAGCTGTTGATGTTTTTAGCGAGTTGAGTTGAGACTGAACATCAGATAGTTTCTTTGTCACCTTTTGCGATTCCTCACGAAGCATGGTATTACTTTCACGAATAAGTACAAGTTGTTCCTCTGCACCCTTGAGCTTGACACGAAGATCGTTTGTCTCCTTTTCGGTAGAATCCCTTCCATCCTTATTTCCTTCACGCAATTTCAGCTCTGATCGAGCCTCTTCTAGACTTCTCTTGGCAAGTTCGGCAGCTGTACGTTCACGTTCAGATGCGCGTTTGGCAGAGGCGAGATCTGCTTCCAACATTGTACATTCAGATTGTTTGAAACGGAGAAGCTCACGAAGATCTGATAGCTGCTTTGAACTAGTATCATCTTCAGATGTCTTGTCTCCAGACTCATTTCCGACGAGTTGAGTTGCCTTGTCAGATTGAAACTTGTCAACTGTTGCAGATAAAGAAGTCATTTGATCATGTAAGAGATTGTTCTGACTACGCATATCATCCAACCTCGTCTTGGCCTCTTGCAGCGATTTTTCAAGTTGTGCTCTTGATGCATCCCATGCACTTTTCTCTGCATCAATTTCAGTCTGAGCCGTAAGAAGTTTAGACTCGGCAGTCTCTCGAAGACGTTGTTCCGATTCCATCTCAGAACGTGTATCTCGCAAGGCAGTCCTAGCCTCAGCATGAAGTGCCAATTCACGCTCGTAGTTCACATTAGCATTCTTTGCATCAAGTTGATACCGCTTTGCTTCCGTATTTAATGATTCCATCCTAGCAATGGCCTTGGAAGCATCTTCCTTGGAACCCGACAGCTGAGTTGTCAATGAATCAATCTTGGCCTTGAGCTCGTTCACAGCCTTGTCTTTCTCGCCACGGTGCGACATGAGATCCTTGGTCAAGTCTGCAACGGCCTCTCGTTGTTGAGCCTCAGACTTGCGCAACTTTTCAAGTGTGACTGTGGTTTCATTCTTATACTTGGTTGATGCGGCGGTGATTTCAGCCACTTGCTCTTCACTTGACTTGGCAATTGTTTGAAAGTCGGCAATGCGCTTCTGAGCAGTCGCAAGGTCGGACTTTGTTGTCTCAAGCTCAGTAGTCATCGTTGCAACCTTTGCCTCAAGAGCTTCCTCGGCACTAGTATCAATAGTCACATCTCCAAGCTTGACCTTTGCAGCCTTCAACTCCTTCTCACTTGTCTTGAGTTTGAGTGTTAACTCTTGGACCTTTAGTTTCAACTTTGACCCTTCCAAATTCGCCTTGGTAATATTCACTGTAGCCGCTTCCTTCTGTGTAGTAAGATCCTTAACACTAAGCTCCAACTCAGCAATCTTACCCTCCAACTTTTGAACAACAGTGGCATGCTTGGTGGCATCATCTGACTGAGATTCTTGGATACGCTTCATCTCTCCTTGTAGATTCTCAAGCTCACCTTCCGATTTGGCCGTGAGACTAGCTTCAATACGCTGAACTGATGAAAGAAGTGTCTCTTGTCTGGCAATTTCTGATCGAAGTGCAGTTGCTTCAGACTCCATTCGTTTCTCATTCGCCGTAGAGGTCTCCAATTGAACACCGATGAGTCTCATCTTGGAGGATGCCTGCTGATACTGCTGCTCCTTCTTGGCCAACTCTCCCCTCACTGCATCCAAGTGGCTCTGTGTTTTGTTTAACAACTCTTCCAACTGTGCTTTACGTCTTGATTCACTTTCATTTTCTGATTTCAACATTGTCAACGAGTTCTCTAAACGTTCTGTCTTGCCTTGGTAATGTGATACATCAATCTCAAGACGTGCCACAGTTGCCTTGGTAGTAGTTAGATCACCACGCAAACGTTCATTTGATGTAGTCAATTCATTGGCATGTGCATCAACACGTGCCAATCGTCCTTCCAATGCTTCCCGTTCATGTTTTGAACATGATACCTCAGCCTTGAGTTTGGCAACTTCTTCTGTCAAATCATGATTTCTAGCCTCAATCAATGGAAGTTGTTCAGCACGAGCATCTGCCAACGCCAGCTGATCATTACCACTACCACCACCCTCAATGGCAAGAAGAGGTGCATCATTCTTGGCAACTAACGCTCGGTATAAATCACGTTGATGAACAATACCGGCTACCAACTTGGCCTGCTTCTCCCTCTCTTCACGTAAGGTACCCACCTCACCACGCAACGAATTCAATTCAATCTCATCAGGATTATTCTGAATCTTATCCTCCAACTCGGAGATCTTACTTGTCATGGAATGATAATCACGTACCAATTTTTGATTCTGCTGTTGCAATGAGGTAATATCAGTAAAAGATATCATATCTCCAGACTCGGAAGCACGTCGCTGTAATAAACTTTGAACCTGTGTTGCCAAATCAACATTCTCCCTCTTTAATTCATTGCATTCCCGTTCCATTTGTTTATGTTGCAATTCCAAATCTTGATTATCAGCACGAATATCGGTCACCTCTCTCCTGGCATAATCCAACCGTTCAGTTGCAACATCTAATTCTTCCAATGCACTTTCCAACTCTAATTGCTTTTGATGGAAGATGGGAGTTTTAGCAGCCACATCACGATGGATACGATCAATAAGAATCTTGAGCTTTTGATTTTCCTGTTGTTCGGCACGTAATTCATCCTCGGTTGATGCTAAGCGGGTATACATATCAGTCAGACTTAATGGACCAGAAGCATCATCCAACATCATTAAACTGTTTGATTCTTCACCACCCTCGGTAATTGCCAATGGTTGTGCTTCACCACCCTCGGCGGCAATACGACGACGACGTGGTGTAGTACTCTTATTGAGTATCGTCTCCTCCATACGATTCTTAGCCTCCTCAACAATCTGTAATCGATCTTCCAATACCTCACGTTTACGTTGTTCTTCATCTCGTACTTGTTGAACGGCATTATCAATACCCTCAGTTAAACGTAACTGCACCTCTTGTGCTTGAGATGATGCATCCTCTGCTGCCTCCTTACTTAACTTTTTCAATTCTTCCACTTCACGTAACAGCGATGTTCGCTGATCTTCGGCTAGTAACATCCGTTGTTCTTTTAAACTTACTAATTCACGTTCCTTATTCAAGTCTAATTCAAACATTTCCTTTTGGGATGCAAATTCAACTTGTTTATCATATAATTGTTTTTGTAAACGATCGACATCACGTGATGTATGTTCACTTGTCATACGTAATGTTGATATATCCCGATCACGTTGTTCCAAATTTAATTGTACCTTATCTAACTCACTTTGTACTGTCCGCAATTCATTCGAATGACGTGATTTCAATGTTGATAATAAATCAACCTTACTTGATAACTCTTCATCTAAATAATTCGAATGGGATGTTACCGCCTGTAATTCCTGTTCTAATCGTTTCACTTGTAACCGTAATGGTAATGCCTCACTTGAACTTTTAGTATGTTGTGTAGTCATACTTGTTAAAAGTGTATTATATTCTTCATTTGATTTTGTTAATCTTGATATCTCGGTATGTAAATTATCAGATTCACGTGATATACGATCTACACGTTCTTCACTACATGTTAATTTACGTTGTGTTTCGGAATGTTTACTCTTTTCAGTTGATATATTACCCTTGAGTACTTGTTGTTCATCATCTTTTTGGGTTAATGTTGCACGTAATTTATCCATTTCAACTTTGAGTGCTGTATATTCTTCCGATTGACGTTTCGATTCAACATTCTTGGATGTTAATTGACGTTGTAATTCATCACGTTCTTTTTGGATTGTGGTGTAATTCATTTCATATGTTGAATAAAGTGCATCACGATTTAGAGTTGTTGCTTGTTCACGTGCAGCCTTGAGGATTGGATCTTCAGTTGTTGTGGTTGTTGTTGGGGCATCATCCTTACTCTGTCCTGCGCTTGCACCACTCTCCCCAACCTCTTTATCACCCGCACCCTCACCCTCTTCACCCGCCTCATTATTATCAGCACCCTGCTGTCTCAACTCTTCCATAATTAAATCAGTATCCGCATCCTCCTTCTCTTCATCATTTACTTCTTTTAATGTTGCATTTGTAATTTGATCTGTTGATATTGATTCCATTACTGTTTGTGCTGCTGGTGTTGCTACAATCTGTTCTTCTTCTTCCATTGCCTTATCCTCAACGTTTTCAACATCTTTCTGTGGTGCCGTGGCCTTGTCCGTACTCTCTTTAGATTTATCCCCAGACTTATCCGCAGCCTTAGCAACCGGGGGTGCCACAACCTTAGCACTACCGCTACTAAGAGCACCAAAGGTTGATGGTCCACCAAATGGATTACCAGCCTTCTTGGATGGCGATGGATCAGCAAATCCTGCTAAATGTACCTGATTAGAAGCTCCAAAACCACCAAATGTTGATGGAAATTTTGCTGTACTTTGTTGAGCTGGTTGAGGTTGAGCTGGTGGTTGGGGTTTGGTATCAGCCGGATGGGATTTAACGGATGATTTATCACCTGCTGCTGCAACCGAAGCATCAGTTTTCATATCAGCAGTCTTAGTATCATCAGTTGATTTATCAACCATAGGTTTAGAAGCTAATTCCAACAAAGCTTTTTTAGCCTCCTCTTCCTTATCAACCTCTTCTGCTTCTTCGTCACTACTATCATCAATAATTTCAACAATTTCAGAAGAATTATCAATTTGTGCTATTGGTACTGTTGCATCTGACTCTTCACCATCATTATCATTAGAATGAACTGATGCATCATCATCTTGATTATTTAATTCGGTATCGGCCATTTCGGTATCCTCCTGTTGTTCGTTTGGTGGATTATTATCATCCATGGGTGTATCCCCATCTTCTTGATTGTTCATGTTTGTACTAGTGTTATTAGTTTGTTTGGATTTGTTATTGCCCATGCCAATATCAACAACAGAGAATGCTGCAACTTGCAACTTTGTGATTTATTTAGGGTAGAGGGCAAAAATTATGTCCCTGGGCGATATTAATATCATTTCGAGTACTTGATGTTGATATTATGATATTGTTCTTATTCATCTATTTGAGGATAGATATATCTGTTAGACTTATGATATAGGCAGATATATACATCGCTTGTGAAGCAATTTCAACTGGTGGTGATATTTTGGGCGGTGGTTTTATTATCACAAGAGATACTTATACCAATTCGATCACAAGTCGAGCTAGAATGCAGATTCAGTTTGATGTATTTGCAAATCTTACTTAACATATAGATAATATGGTTAAGAAAAAGAAGAAAGGACCAAAGCTTATACCAAAGCCAGAATCACCTTCTAGAGGTAGACTCTCTAGTACTGAGGATTTGTTTGACGGCTTTACCACATTATCAATACAATCTACTGATAATGATGAGGTGACAAGAAAGAATAAAGCAACAAATCTATCTATTGAAACATCAATCACTACTACTCCGATATATGATAACAATACTACAACTGGAAGGATTATTCCCCTTTCTACCCCAAAGGATAGCAATGACACAACAACTCCAGATATTGACGGCTATGATAAATTTGGTTTAATACTTAACAAAAAGGATTCGATAGATGATACTACCAGACAGCAGGGTACTACTCAAGATAATCCTTCAATACTACAGCAAACCTTTCCATTGCGTAGACTACACAGCTCTGATTCATACATGTCTGATTCAAGTACAACAACATCGGAAGAAGATGATTTAAACAATATACGCATGTTAAAAGAAGATGCGACAGAACATATATTTGTCAAACATAGAAAAGGAGAGATAAGTGATGGCATTCATGAATCACATTATGCACCACAAAGAATACGACCTTCATTAGAAACTGCAGAGTCGTCAATAACTGGGAATAGTTTAACACCCAGTGCTATTGATATGTCATCGATTGGTTATCATGATCAGCAGAGTGATTCCAGTGTACAACATTTAATGACCTCTTATCAAGGTCGTATTCATGCTGATGCGAGTTTCAGCTCTAGTTCAGATGAATCTGATATTGCTCAGCAGCAACTACCTTTACCGTTATCATCACAACAGCAGCTCATCCCACCGCTGCAAATGAGATTGAGACAACCAATATCAGCACCAGCACAACAGTCGTCAGACGATGCTGAAAGAAGTAGATCAAACACAAGTTTTATAATGTCTTCGGATGATGATCAAAACATTAAAAATGAACTGAGTGTATACTCACTATCTGACAAATTGAGGAGAATATCAACAGGACCAGTAGATCAGAATACTGGCAGACATGCACCGATCGAGGGACATCGTATAGATTCAGTTGAAACAATCCAATCGACAACTCCAACAGAGGTAAACAGTTTTTATCCCAATTCACAAAGTATGATAGAATCAACCTCTGCAGAAGCAGCGAAGCCTCGAGCTCAACATGACACGTCATTCCTAAAGAATATTCGAGAAAATTGGGCTCTCAGTGGTTCTCTAAGATCTGCCTCTCCTGATCTTCACAGTCCTAGTGGAGCCTTTGTTAAAGAGTTGAATACAGAAGATATGAGCTCGACACCACAAGATACTACTGTTCAAAGTTTAATTTATTCCGATGAAGATGATAATGTTCGGAAACATCCAAGCAGACCACTGTTGAGTACAGTTAATGATGAAGAGACTCCTTTGACAACTACATATGTACAAAATGAACAAACTATACAAAAAGAAGTGTACATATCAAGATATATCAATCTACTGTTGTCGTCCTTCCTCAACCTCTTAAACGGATGGACATGCTTTAGCGTTGTACCGATATCTGAATTAGTGATGAAGACACTAGACATTGAACCAGAGGTTGTAGTGGTCCTATTCCTCGTTGCCAATGTCTTGTCTAGTTTTCTAGTACCCCCAGTTTTGGGACGACTTGGGTTAAGAAGAACAATATTGCTTGGTTCACTACTCTTGATGTTAGGGAACATGATCAAAAGCAGTACTTCTAATACAATAGCTGCTTGGAGGATATATGTCGGTTTCATCATTTCAGGCTTAAGCGGACCATTCTATCTACATAGTGCTCCATTCCTAATATCCACTTGGTTTCCGAAACATGAACGAGTGATGGCGAATAGGATTATCAAGCACAGCAATCAAATTGGAATTGGTTGCTCGTTTGTATTTGGCACTCTCCTTGTCAGTGAAAGCAAAGACATTTTGCCATACTTTCACCTAATCAGTATCATTTCGGGTATAATCTTTGTTGGAGTTTCACTATGTTTATCAGAATGTCCACGAACACCACCTGGAGGACAAGATATAGTGATGAGGGGTACTCTCGAAAGACCCATCACCTTCACAACAAACAACGCTAACTCACAGCCGAAGACAGACTGGCGGAAAACAAGACGAGCAATGAATCAAAACAAAGATAGATCACCAGAAGCTAGTTTACCGTATTACTATGGCTCAACTGATACAAGTTTGGCTACACCTACCGAACACAACGACAATACAAGTATCAAGTCATCTCCCTTTCCTAATCTGAAAAGTGGTAACGGTGATACTTCCCTTCGTGCAGTTACACTTGACTACTCCGTCTACATTTCAGGACAACTCTTTCAAAGTATCAAAAAACAATTACCATCATCAGATTTCAAAGGAGTAGAGCCTATGCTAGTACAAACACATAGATTTCTTGATATTGAAGTATTTGATAATCAAATGTGGCGATCTATCTGCACCTGTTGTACTAAAGTTGGCTTCATTCATTGTGTATTGTCATATGCTTCATCTAGTATGATTATGACTACACTCACAACTTTCATGAGCTATCTCATTACATCATCAAATGAAAATAAAGCCACTGGTCAAGTATTGGTCGGAGTAGTAGGAGGATTGTTTCAACTTCTATCAGTGATTTCATCAGCAAGTGCATCCATTAGACGGAACAATACATCCCAAAAGTCTTACATGATCATACTAGCTCTGTTGGGTGTCAGTTTACTTATATTGATCATCTGTGATCTAAACATAGATTCAATAGAGCGATTTGGGTGTAACATACTGATGCTGGCTTTGGTCGTCTCTCCTATTCAACCTCTATCAAGTCAACTCGGAGTGGACGTTGCCTCACCCATAAGCGAGACTACAGTTCTTATTATCCAACAAGTATTCTCAAGCTTCCTAAGTGTATGCTGTATACATGCATGCACTGCACTGAGAACGGTCTCATCAACTTTGGACTTGCCATTCTACTTTCTCATATCAATACAAGTACTGGCAACGATATACTTTTCAACATTTCATGGCCAATACACAAATTATATAGAGAGTAAAAGGACACGGAAGACAGGTGCGTTTCAACCGCCTTCTCCTCCTCGATACCCGAAACCAAGAACTCCCAGAGAAAGACCGGTGCTTGACGAGTGGAAAGACAAATTTCCCCAATTATGGAAGCCAAAGAGTTGAATTTATGTAGTTTGTTGATCTGTGTTAGATGTGTGTACAAGTATTGTTACTAGTAATTGTAAAAAGAGTATGTAAATTCAAGTTTCTATGTTCTTATTGTTATTCTCTATTTAGCTTTGGACGTTTTGTTTCTGGAGAGTCCTCTTCTACCTCCTTCTCGGTAGCTGCCAATAATTTTTCAACTTCTTCCTTTCTCTCGTTGCGAAACTTATCAGGATCAAGGAAATATCTATCATCATAATTGTGAAGATCTCCAGCTGCTTCCGTTTTATTCGGCTTGGAAGTATTTAACACATTATTGACTGCAGCTGGCAATGGAATGGTCTGTGTAACATCCCATATCTTGACTAGATCGTTGAGACTTTTGCATTTGCAAACATTTGCAATAGTCTGACCTGTTTCATATTCCATGTGTAAGAAAGGAACTCTGTTAGTCGGTGCCCTTCGACTGTTCATCATTTCACATACCACATACTTTGCATTCTTCGAATGTGCTCTGTATCGTACACAGTGGGATATATACTCTTGAACAATAGAAGTTCGTGAATGCAACAATGGAGAGTTATATCCATATGTACCTTGATGATTTGTAGTTTGAAATGTTGGCAGAGGAATATCCTCTTTACTTGCAGTATCTGCATCATGAGTCGTCTCGTCTTGTCCTCTTCGAAAGAGACTAATATTGTACAGCGCTGGTCGAGCCAACATAATACCATCACAACCAGTTCTGCGTTTCATCTCCCGAATATCAGCTCTTGTATATAAATCACCATTGACGATAATTGGTACACTCTCTGTTTGTTTCAATTGTCTTACAACTTCAACAAGTGTTGTCCATCTTGCCATCGTATGACTTTCATCCCCAACAATCCTTCCATGTATGGTAATTGCATTGGCTCCTGCCTGGATTAATGATCTAACAAAGTCCAATGTCGGCCGAGGATCGTTGGGATCTAAAAGACGAATCTTTGCTGTTACAGGCTTGGACAGATTTCTTCGTAATGTCGATATTATATCACATGCACGCTTTACATCACTAAGTAATGCGCTACCCATTCCACCACTAACTGAAAACTTCTTTGGACAGCCCATATTAACATCCATACCATTAACTGTGGAGTGAGCACATTAGATGTGAGCATAAGATGTGAACATAGAAAGAGCACAAGATGTGAGCAAATGGAGATATATATACACAATCCCATCGTCAAACAAATAGCTGCATCACATATACCAATATAAAGCCTTCACAAAAACTTACCATCATTAATGACCTTGGTTGCAGCCTGTAATGCCAAGTTAGATCCCCCTGTTCCAATCTGATATATCAATTTATTCTTTTCAACTACTGGATCGATTCTTAACAACACCGCCCCATGCTTGGAATCTGGATTATCCTTATCATTCATCATACGTTTCTGTACTTTAGCACTATAGGTAGATATTGGTAATCGATAATCAATCGTTCCTAATTCTTTATTAATGATTCTTTCTGTTGGTAAGATGCATCTGTCTACTAATTCTTCTGTATATGTTAATGATGCACCATGTGAGAGTGCTAAAGTTCTAAGTGGTATTGTTGATGCTCGTACCATTGGAGCTAATATCTCCGAATTGCAATATAAATGATTTGCTGCTTCTTGTGGTGAAAGCTGTGAGAGATCTACATCATCACTAGAATTTGTTGATGTTAATGGTGGATTTTGAAGAGACTTTGTTGAGGTATCCTCTTGCAACACATTGACGCCGGGTGGAATATTATCCTC
>Ga0214479_100790_pt1 | contig 16342 bp, 15 predicted proteins | sample M1_20Mar14CPVII9_5_FD_165054 | JGI IMG/M metagenome (GOLD analysis project Ga0214479, IMG submission 165054) | Marine eukaryotic communities from Monterey Bay, California, United States - M1_20Mar14CPVII9sort6BwellE14 | ecosystem: Environmental > Aquatic > Marine > Unclassified | place: USA...
CTAGATGTGCATACGCTCGCGCAATTGATTTTTTATACTATACATCGTGAAGTAGTAACTTCAGAGTACTACTGTGACCAAACCACGATAGATATGCCAGATTACTTACAAGGACGTTGTACCGCATCTAGTGTTGCTATATTGACTCGAATGCCATATATCTAACATCTAAATTAAAGTAGTAGTAGAGCTAGAAGAGGACGCCATGATGGTCTTTTCACCTCTTAGAGATTTGAGGAAAAGTGCTGAGCTGGGAATCAACCACGGGCGGTTGTGGTTATTTAAGCCCACTATATGGATATAATAATGGATACATAAAGAGTGGGACATTTTGTCGCACTATTTTCAGGGAATAATACATAAGTTTGCTGGAGATTCGATCGTGACGAAGAGCCCCCTATGAGACGTATCGATAGCTCGTAGTAAAGGATATAACGGCATGCAGTATTATTAATTGATAGGCGGGTCTACTATCTAGTTTTCAACAGCGTGTAATAGTGTGAACAAATAACTTACAACACAACAATCGAAGGCAAAGTTGAGAAAATAATTATTCGGAGTAGTGTTCTTACTTCAGTCTGGTTGGTAGTTTAGTGGCAATATCAGGCAGCTTGGTATACTATTAAGGAGCTTAATCTCATATAGTTTCATCTCTGGGCGGTTCTGGTACTGATACTTGCTTCAATCAATACAAAGAGAGTATACTGCAATAGAAACAATTCAATACAAAACAATACACATACAACAACAAGCCAATACATACAGCAACAATCATCATGGGCATATCCTTCAACGAAATAGCAGGGAATACCCTCCTATTCTTCCTAGTATTTGGTATGTCAGCCACAGTCGATATACACATGCTATTAGCCCAACTACGCAACGCCAAAGCAATATTAATGGGTGTATTTTTACAATTTGCGATATTACCACTCTGCGGGTTCTTAGTTGTTAAATTCTTTAATTTGGAACAAAGCGTTGGTATTACATTGTTGGTTGTTACTAGTTCTCCTGGTGGTAGTTATTCGAATTGGTGGTGCTCTATCTTTAATGCTGGCGAGTATCTTTCTACTGTATGATATGAAATGAAATGATACTAACAATATGATATTATAAACGTTGCAATACTAACCTCTCCAAACTTTTCTTTTTCTTAGACTTGGCACTCTCTGTAACCATGACAGCTATATCGACATTACTCTCTGTTATACTCATGCCAATGAATCTACTTCTCTATTGCAAATATGCCTACGAGGCCGACGTTGTGGCAAGTTTAGACTTCAATTCACTATTCATTGCATTAATAATTGTCATATCAGCTATAGGGTTGGGACTATTCGCTTCGGCCAAAGTACATTCATATAGATTCAATATATTGGCAAATAAAGTTGGGAATTATGCAGGTATAAGTTTGGTATTGTTTTCGGCATTAATGTCCAATACTGGTGGATCGGAGTCTACACAAGTATGGGAACATTCTTGGCAGTTCTATGTTGGAGTTATGCTGCCATGTGTTGCGGGGTTGATTATTGCAAATATATTAACAAGTTTCTTGAGTCTAAACAAGCCGGAACGAGTGTAAGTAGTTAGTGCGACAAACAACTTGTGTTTAATGATTCTTACTCTGACACTTCATTACTTCCTGTAGAACATTATCTGTGGAATGCTGTTATCAAAACGTGGGAATAGCAACATCAGTAGCCTTGACAATGTTTCAAGGAGACGAATTATCATCAGCCATGGCTGTTCCATTATACTATGGACTCATTGAAGCCGCAATCCTTGGCGTATACTGTATAATAGCTTGGAAGGGAGGCTGGACAAAGGCTCCCAGTAAAGTATCATTTTGTACTATGATATCAACTTCATATGAAGTTCTGATAGTTGAGCATTCAGATTTAACGGCAATAGAAGTATCATTACCAAAACATGAAACAGATGTAAATGAAAAGAGTAAAAATGGAACAATATATATAAAATACAGAGAAGAAGAGGGAGACGAAGAAGACTTTCAAATGGGTTGTATGCATATAGATCTACACTTACCTCCCCATTCAACAAAGGAGGCGAGTGGATATCTACTTCCAGAGGTTCCAGAAGACGTTCTTCTTCCAATAGATTCATATAGAGAGCCTACAATACAGCCAGGAAGAGCAGAGTTCTGATCAAATTAAACGAAATGGCAATGTGATACTAATACGTGTGAATGTGAGGCATGTTTTAGTGTAGAATTATATATGTGTTGTGGCTAGAGACTAAACGATGTACGAAATAATGAATAGGTACTCATTTAGAAGAAGTCTTTAGTTTGAGTATATAGATGTTTCCATTATCGTATAGTCTCTTTACCCTTAGAAGCTCCAACCTTACTTTATTTTGGGAACCCTTTATGATACTATTTTACTCTACCATCAAAACCAATTATTTACACCTAACGGTCTTTCTCATACTCCAACAAACGAGCTTGCAAAGCCTTGGCATTTCCTTGAATATCCAATCCTCGTTCCTTCAAAGCTTCCTTCAAAGCTGAAAGATGTGCGTTGTGTCGTTTATGAAGATAAAGAGAGATGATTGTAACATATGTTAGTATATCTGGGTTATAAATTGATTGTAAGTTCGAATGAAGTAGTCGAATCACCGAGACTTCATATTGAGTACACGAGTTTACACCATAAACACACTAACGCGGACGTTCCAGCGGGCTTCATCTTCTTAATCGAAATCTTATCAAGCTTAGGTATGGCATCTTTACCCTTCTTCTTCTTTTTCTTACCCCCATCTTCATCATCTGATCCTGCATTAGCATCCTCCACAGCTTTCTTTCGTGCTTTTTCGGCATTCTCAGCTGCTTTAATATCATCTGCATTCCTAGCAGCCGCGGCTGCTCTTCTTGCCTTAACCTCGGCCAGTTTTGCCATGTCACGTTTATATTCCTCAGTTAATCCTGCCTCATGACGTTTGCGATATGCTGCAGCCTTTGCCTCCTTTTCCTTCTCTTCCCGTTCACGTCTTGTCATGGGTGCTGGACCACCTCCGGATTCCATATCCTTGAGCTTTGTCATCTTTACAGGTGCTCTATTTGCATTCTCAACCTCGATTATACCCTCAACACCCTTGGGTTTGTATTCCTTCTCAACCCATTCTCCATCTTCACCACCATCATCTTCCACCGACATATCGGCTACACGTCGTCCAACCAACATTGCCTCACGTTGAGCTTCTCGTGTAGCACTATCGACTGAGCCATCATCGTCATCATCACTACCTTCCTCAGCCTCTGCTCGTCGTTTTTGACGTGCGGCATCAAATGCTGCTAAACGTTCATTACGTTGTTCAATCTCTTCTGCTGATTGTGCAGCGAATCGTCTACCGGACCCACGTCCTCCACCGCGTTTGCCCTTGCCTCTTGCCATCCTTATTATATGTTTCTTTATTTTGTGTTGAGTGGAATTGATATGTTATATATTGTTGTTAGTAGAGATTGATACAAATAAATAAACAAATTCAATCTCAAATAGAAATAGAATCATTTGCAAAGCGTATTATGAGTATTCCATATGCCACCAATACCTTTGTCGTACAGTATAAAAACAAAGTAACATCACTATCTATCATCTATCACCCAACTCCAAAAAATAATATGTGCACGATTTGAGTTTATCTATTGCAACTCTCGCCGACGCCGGCCGATGTGATGAAACCAAATATATCTATATATTGAACCACTCTATCCAACAATACCACACTTCTTTACGCAACTCACCTATCGATCAACAATTCAGGTCAACACAAATACGATACACAAATTATAAATTTATTTATGGAAAATATTCCACATGTAAGCAACTCACAAGATGCGCGGCCGGTATCCTCAGGATTTTTATTACTGCAACAATGGTGGTCTCCTATTACTGATGAACCAATTTTCCATAGCAGACTACTATTACAACCTACAAACTAACGGCCAATCATCACCGTATAAATTCTATCCACCTTCTAATTCCGGTCCATTAGGCTCACGGTACTTTATTTGCCGATCAATACACAACCGAGTTAGACACGCATTTTTAAGGTCGCATTGTTCAACTACCCATCAATTAGGTTTGTCTACTACCTCCACCATACCACCTGTTGAACACACTCCCGACTATTTACGTATTAGACGTGGTGGTATATATAAATTAATCATGGACAGTGCTGATACTAATACGAACAGCACTGATGTACAGAGTGCTGAAAATTTTATAAATAATTTAGTAACTGAGGGTACCAATAATAATAATCAGCCTGCACCACCACCCTCGGATACATCTCCCATGGATGTTGATAATATTGATAACCCGCCACCACCACCGCCGCCGCCGGCTCAAGAAGAACATGTATCAGCCAAAGAGCCATCCTTGGATGTATTAGCAGGTAAGGAGGCCTCACAAAAAACGCCATCAAATAATACCAATGCTGCCAATAATAATAATAATATGTCACATCAAGATGCTATATTTAATCCACCACCGCCAGAACCTATAATTCAAGCAGCAATTGCAGCAGGTAACCCCAATCCAAATCCCCCTCAAGAAAATAATGGTGCCGATAATACCAATCGAAAAACAGAAGGAGGTAAAGCACCCCGCTCCGAAAACAAATGGTTACGTAATTCACCAACCTCAATCGGTGATGGATACACATCCATCCTAAACTCCCTATCCTCAATTCATTCCACATTTAACAATATTACATCCAATACAATGTCAGGATCTATATTAGGAGGCAATTCACCTGAATATCAAACTATACTAATAAGATTAAATACAATAAAAAATAATTGTAATATGTTATGTCAAAATCAATTACAAAAGGCTTTAGTAAATGATTATAATTTACCATTGTTGATTGGTGAGGAGATATTACATTGTGAAGATAAATTGGTTCAGCTGTCTAGCAGTGGTAGTTCAGATGGCGGCGGTGAAGGAAGTGAGGGTATGAATGATGAACTAAAGAAGGCTCAACAAACCCTATCAAAAATTAAACCATTCTCAATCGAATTATCTAACCAATTATCAACATCTATACAATCCAATAAAGAGAAACATTTAGAAGATGGTGATATGAATTTACGCCAACCGAAATTGAAAAGTACATTGGTTACCAATGGTGGTGGAGATGGCAGTAGCATGGGAAGAGGAGATGGCAGTAGTATGTTAAGAGGAGATGGATCATCACGGCAGGGTATGAGTGGAAGGAGTAAGACATTACCAATGATTAGTAAGTTACATCAACCTAAGCCACAACAGAGGCTGCATGAAAGTAATAATCCATTTGAATCACATTCATTGGAAATGTTTGATAAACTTCAATTTTTACAACCACAACCTAATAATGAAGATGAAGGTACTGAAATGAATATGAAGAATGGTATATCAAGAGATTATAGTAAGCGTATTACTTTTCAAGGAGATGTTATTGATCGTATTGCTGCCGTACCAACCTTACCGACTACTGCCAATGAAATTATGCCTACTAATGGCAATAATAACAATACTGCATCAATGATATCAAGTGAAGGAATGAATGGTATATACCCAACAATGGCACCACCAATGTTACCACACAAATCAACTTATTCAGCTGCCTACGGTGGTAATGAATTAGACTATGCATTGGAAAATAAGTTACAGAATAAAAAGACAGGCAAGAAGAAGAAGAGGAAGAAGAAACGTGGTCGGGATAGTATCGATTCAACATCTGGACCAAGGAAGAAACGAGGAAGAGGACGGCCTCGTTTATACTCATCAGATAGTGATGATGATATACTAAAACCATCACAAAACAATGTTCGTAAATCAAACGGATATGTCCGAACCATACCCGAATTTACAATAACACATCAAACACACACAATAACAACCGATGCCAATCCCAACCGTATATGTAACCCACTATTACGCCTGCCACAATTTCCCGATGGGAAAGATCCATCAATAATTGATATTCCACAGGCTGGCGAATTATGGAAATTAAGTGATTTACATTATTATGATGGTGATACGTATCCTGTTAGTTACTTGGCGCGTATACTTGGGTTTGATGTTAAGGAGGATGCAACGAATGAAGAGTTTGGTAAAGAATTTGATGTTGGTAAGATTGGTAAGATGAATAATAAAAGTGATGGTAATGATTATGCCTCGTTGGTACCTGCTAGAGGATCATTTTGTGATCGAGTATGGAAGAAGCAAGACGGTAAAGCAAGTGGCTCATCGACATTAGTATCAACAAGAGCAACGGCTTCTGAAGGCTTGACAGATGATTTAAATCTTACATACTCTGATCCATTGTGGGCAAATATACTATCATCATACAGGGGGTATAATGAAGATGATTTCAAGGATGCCGGTAAAGGATTTGCAGATGATTTATCACAGCTTTGTTTGGATTATGCCAGAGAGCGTGGTGTGATACTAAAGAAGGAGAAGACCGATAGGGTTGAGTCACTTAGTGATCAAAAGAAGTCTGCCGATAAGGAAGAAGTTTACAAGAATGATCGCATGAGATTTCGTTTTGCTACTGAGAAGGATGAAGAGATGTTGTCCTCCTTGGCAGAGAAGGTGAGCTATGTTTGTGTGTATTACCTACTTTTCACTGGATCTTTTTGTATCGTCATCTCATAATTGCTTTCAACCATCACAGTGCCAGTGGAAATCAAACCCAAAACATGATTTAGCCACATGTTTAAAAAGTCAGAGTCACTTTTGCATCGTTGCCGAGCTTGCTCCTAACTCATCATCTGATAGTACCTCTGAAACCTCAAAGAACAGTCTAATTGCATTTCTACAGTATAGATTTTGTTGGTATGGAGTCGAAGACAAGAAAGTGGGTGTGTCAACTGATAAAGTTTCAGAATTGGTCATCTTTATTGACAATCTAGTATGCGACAACGCTACTTCGGGGGATGTTAACGGTGTCTCTTCGAAGGATATAGAAACTGCCAATGTTCTCTTGTCTTCGTTAGCATTGGTACATGCCGTTCGAGAGGGTATATGGTATGGAATGACCGAGTCTCCAGAAGCACTCGTGCCATTTTTCACAAAATATCTACGAATGGATCATATCATTCGAGGAAAAGAAAAGGCGGATGATGACAGTAAAGATGATACCCCCACAACTGTTCCGCTTGTGTTGGATATCAAAAAGTGTCATTACAAGTATGCAATCCTTCTTCTCGAGGAAAGTCTAAATGAGCAATCATCTCGTCCGTCTCAAAAGGATGATGCCTCGAGTGGTGAAAGAATGATTGTGACATTAAATGGCAACTCGGTAAATGCCCAGATGGAACGATTGTCAAGCTTTCAACAAGCTGAAGTCTACTCCAACCCAACCGACGGAGCTCGGGCTAAGAAGGCACATGTTCGCATGGTAAGAGAGCCGGATAAGAAGACTGAGCTGTTCTCCGTTACAGCCTCGACGACAGACGAAGAGACAAAAGAGATCACCAACCCAATAAACACGTCGAGTATTATTGCTGCTGGCGACTGGAACATTGTCCGATCATTCCCTGTTAGTGAAACCGCCGCTATTGAAAAGAAAGAGGAGTCCCTTGACTCGAGCACTGGTCCTAATGATCTCTTTTTGGCTGATATGAAGAAGAAGCAAGCTACACTACTTGCTCTTGAATCATCAATCGAGTCAACATCTCGCGAAATCCTTTCCAAGGCATATGCTGAACACTCGGAGTTTGTTACAGGTAGTCAGCGAGACAAACGAGAGCTCGACAAGCAAAAGATAGAGGAGTATCAAGCCGTACAAAAGAGATTACAAGAGGCAGAATTGGCATGGCAGGCACAACTCGACCAAGATATGGATGCCGTATGTGATGTTTGCTTTGACGGCGAGGTCACTCCTGAGAATCAAATCATATTCTGTGATGCATGCAACGTTGCGGTTCATCAACGATGTTATGGTATTGATCAGATCCCTACTGGAAATTACTTCTGTCAAACCTGTATTCACTTTGAGGTTGATAAGGAGTATCTTGCCGCAAGACGTAGGGCCGGTCCGCCAACGAAGATTACAAGGCATCCAATTATTTGTGAGTTATGCCCTCGAAGGCAGGGTGCATTTGTACAAGTTGACCAAGTGATCAAGGAAGGTGAACGTGAACCAAAGAAGGCCAAGTGGGTTCATGTTGGATGTGCAAAATGGCAGGGAATGAACTACATTGATAATACAACCAAAGATAAGATTGAGGATTTGACAGTGCTCAAGAAATACTTCAAGGCTCAGGGTTATGAATGTTGCCTTTGTAAAGGTAAAATGGGTGCACTTCATCCGTGTCGTGAGGAAGGCTGTGATAAGTTTATGCATTTGACTTGTGCTCGGTCAGTTGGCAAATGCTCTGTTCAGCATGGCGAGAACTGTGACGGCTTCTACGATCCAAATGAGCTCGAACACGCTCCTTGGACGTTGGCCTGTCCAAAGCATTCTGTAGTTGATCCCGAATCAGTCAATGATAAGGTCGTCATCTCGGAGTACAAGCTTCAAAAGATTGCAGAGACATATCCTCCTGAGCCAGTGCCACCCAAGCCCTTCTACAAGATGTCTGGAACTGAAAGGATGGAGTATTGGTCTGATCAAGAGAATCTGAAGGAATTCTTTGAAAAGATGACGATGAGTCTAATCGGGGCCAAGTGCCCAGTATGTGAATTACCAGCAGATCCCAACATTGATAAACGCTGTGACAAATGTGGTATGTTCTCACATGCCGATTGTGCTGATCCAACACGAGGAGATGGTGCAACATGTCTCACATGTAGGTTTAAGGAAGAGCATGTCAATGATCCTTCCTACGAAGAGCCAAAGTGCCACATGTGCGTGCATGGCAACGAGAGTGTTGGTCCTCTTGTGAAGTCATTTGCCAAACCAATGACTATGAAGAAATGGAAAACCAACATGGGACAGTTTCAACGTTCTACCTTTGGCAAGAACAAGTTTGTTCATGCTCTTTGTGGAATGTAAGTACCAAGTCCTTTTGTGTGATGTGCTCATACTTGTACCTTATACTGATGATATGAACTAACATTCCCAATCATTCATTCGTCACAATCCGACAACAGGTGGAATCCAGTATGTAAATCTGAACAGGATGAAGATGGTAATCTACTTATCAATTGCTCCGGATCAGCCATGTCTGATGGTATCCGTCATGTTAGTCATCAATTTCGATGTACCCTTTGCGGATTGTCGAAAGGAGCTAAAGTTAATTGTGCTGAAGATAAGTGTATTGCTCCCGGAGGCAGAAGGAACAAATGCAAGTTTCATGTAACGTGTGCTCGTCAAGCGGGGCTAGAAGTGCAAGTCACTGATGCTTACCGAGGGCAGAATGAGTTCTTGGTAAAGTGCTTCAATCATGTAGACTGTACCTTCGTTTTCCGTGCTCGTCTTGAAGATATGAAAGAGCTTGAGCTTGATCGCAACGGCAAGAAGTTTAAATCTGCTTTACCAATGTCTTGGAGTCATGCCTCCCAGCTCTTCAACTCTGCCATTAACGTTATGCGTACACTTGGTTGGGCGTGGCGATGGGCGGAATGGTGGGTCGAGGAGGGTGATAATTGGGAGCCTCTACTAGAAGATGGGGAGGTTGAAGCGGAAATGACAGATGAGCAGCTAAAGAGAGTAGATAGTGATAAGTATAGTCGCTGTGATGACGCGAGGAAGTGCCGACTTGCTGCATTTGGAGCAGCACTGAGGAATCGTGATTATGATATTCAAGATGGTGACGATCAGGAGCCATTGGAAAGGGCATTGACTGCAGTTCTTAGTATCAAGAGCTTGTGTGGTCCTTTGAAGAAGAAGGAAATCGAGTTCTATGTCACTTGGTTGGGATTGGCATACCGTTCCAAATCTCCACTACTTGGTTTCGGGAAGGACAAGGTTCAAGTTGCTGAAGATCTTTTCTGTGTTCATCAGTTTGATTCGTCTCCGAAGTATATTCTCGGGACAAGACCACTTCCTGGCAAGATTGTTCCACAAAAGGGAGTATTCGAGCCTACAGTTGTGGAAACCGATGACTTTATGAGGGATGCGATCTCTCTTAGTCCACCAAAGAAGAAGAGGAGGAATCTCAGTGAGGGGGCACCGGATGATAATGAAGGCGAGTAGGCATGATAGTAAACTAGTACATTCTAAAGCCAAATTATCCTGCTATCAAGTGACATTGTATTCACGTAGACTGTACGATCATTAGAACGGCAATCCAAAGAGCAAAAAGTAGCCAAGCCAACCTCCGACGGGATACTCCGAATAAAATAAAGGGTGAAAGGATACTGAAAATGGTATCCTTCAAATCACTAAAGATCATTATTTCTGACGGATTTGTAGGGACGCGACGATTGCTCATACTTCACAACCAATAGGCTCATAAATGAGGTTCTCCCCATCTCTTCTTGGTATTCTTCTTCGTAGTTCCGCTAGTACATACGCCGGTGCCTTCTCTTTAAGCAAAGCAACTGCAACTCATCTTTCCCCATCAACAACACAATTTTCTTTAAACATACGTGGAGGATCAACATCATCATCATTAAACATGGCAGCTGAACGTCCCTTCAATACATGGACATTTGATAAACATTGTGAGACAATGGATTGGTCTCCTACTCCAGAGGCATCACTTACTGCAATCTCTGCAACTGATGCATCTACTGATGACGCAGATTTGATCATTCTTGGTGTATTGGCTCCCGAGAAGGACGAGGACGCCGACGATGAAGAAGATAAGGAGCTGGATCCCATTGTTTTCACTGGCAAGGCTAAAGAGATTGATGATAGTTTGGGCGGTGCATTAACTGAATTGGCTGCTGAAAACTCAAAGGTATGTGATAAGAAATGCATATCATATGTGCACAGATTTTCTTTGCAAATCGGTAATAAACATTATATTGCAAATCGGTACCTTCTTACACTATAACATCTCTCTCTAATCAACAATAGGCATTTCAGAATGGAGTTAGTGCTGGTTCAATGTCTCCTGTCATGCGTATAGCATCATCATCTGGATCTAAGAGATACGCACTCTTGGGATTAGGTGCCTCCTCCGATAAAGATATTGAATCTACAACAATCATGAAGATTGGAAGTGCTGTAGCATCGGCATGTCATGATCAGAAGAAGGTATCATCATGTAATGTTGTTCTACCTTCCAAGATTGAGGGTGATGATGCATTGAAGGACTTTTCTACAGCATTTTACTCAAGTTTGTATGCCGACAAGTAAGTGTGGACCATGTGTTTATTGTGTACATGAGAGAAACAATATCATACAACTGTGCTAATTGTATTCTTCTACTCATTCAGCCGTTATCGTACCGGGAAGAAGGTTGAGATTAAAGCAGAAGATGTAAAGACTGTAAAGCTCTTGATGGAAGGTAGTGTTGGTGATTCAGCAGCAATTACCACTGGTCTTAACTTGGCTAATGGATGCTCACTTACCAAAGATATTGTTAATGCTCCACACAATGTACTCAACTCGGAAAGTTTGGCTGATACTGCCAAGCGTATTGCCAAGGAAAGTGGTGGAAGTATTACATGTGAAATCTTGGGTAAGAAGGAATGTGAAAAGAGAGGCATGGGTGCCTACTTGGGAGTTGCCAGGGGAAGTGAAACTGATCCACAGTTTATCCATCTTACATACAAGCCTAGTGGTGAAATCAAGAAAAAGGTTGGCATCGTAGGGAAGGGTTTATTGTTTGATACTGGTGGATACAACATCAAAACTGCAATGATGGAATTGATGAAGTTTGATTGTGGTGGTGCAGCAGCTGTGTTAGGAGCTGCCAGGGCTGTTGGCGATATTAAGCCTGATGGTGTTGAGGCACACTTTTGTGTAGCCGCATGCGAGAATAGTAAGTTCAAGATTATGTGCATATGATGTGTTCTTTTATGTTGTCAAATACTCATATCATTTCATATATCACAACACTAATCTCTTATCACAGTGATCAATGCCAAGGCTATGGTACCTAGTGATATTCTAACGGCTAGCAACGGGAAGACTATTGAGGTCTTGAATACAGATGCCGAGGGGCGATTGACACTTGCTGATGCATTGGTATTTGCTGATAAGGAGTGTGGGTGTGAAAGCATTATTGAACTGTCAACCTTGACGGGTGCATGCATGATCTCTCTTGGAAAGAAAGTATGTGGTGTTTGGTCTGACGACGATGACTTAGCAGCTGATCTTGCTGACATCTCAAAGCAAACTGGTGACAAGTCGTGGCGCATGCCAATGGAAAAGGAGTACAAGGAAGAGCTCAAGAGCAAGATTGCTGATATGACAAACTTGGGAGGTCGTTATGGAGGTGCCATCACTGCAGCCTTGTTCCTTACCGAGTTTGTGGATCCTAAGAAACCTTATGCTCACATTGATATTGCGGGTCCTGTCTGGGACGATAAGAGTGGAGCTACAGGCTTTGGAGCCAAGCTCGTCACTGAATGGGTGAGCAGGTCAGGCAAATAGAGTATAGATATGGTATGTAGCTGAGAACATCTGTAATTAAATAGAGAGATGAATCTAGAACTAAGGCAGCCTTACAACCTTTATTGCCTACAATTCTGCTATTCGCCACCCACATACAGCCCTTACATAAGAGTAGGCTCTTCTTTTACAATGCCATTAACAGCTCACCTCTTGTCTCACTTTGAAATGAAAAAGGATACCCTTTGATAAACTTACAATTACTGAAAATGGCACACGGATGGCTGCGCTCCACTCTAGAATCATAATCATACAATACATAATAACTTCATAGCGACACGCAGACTGTACTTCTCTAGGATATTGATTTATATCACATATCGGAGTTTATTGGAAGTTTTAAATGGTCTAAATAGTAATAATGAAGACTTCATCACTCAATATCAAATCAGCAATACAAACCTTTATTCTCCTATCATGTATAAAGTGGCTACTTATACCTTCATATCGATCTACTGACTTTGATGTACATCGAAACTGGCTAGCCATTACACATCATTTACCTTTGTCTGAATGGTACTTTGATAATGTCAACTCAACAACAGTACATACACTTGATTATCCACCATTATTTGCCTTCTTTGAAAGTTCATTGAGTAATAATTACATTACCAATTCATTATTGGAGAGTGGTTGGTTGGATAGTAGATGTTTAGAGTTACTACCCGATGACAATAATAGTCCATCTGATCAATGTGTAAAATTTCAGAGAGCTACAGTTATACTAAGTGATGTAATATTATTCATCGGAGCATACCTTGCTACACAATCCATGTCAATGTTGGGTGAAGAAGGATGTGGTAGAGCTTCATCATACTTTACATTTCTACTCATTGTTTCCAATCCTGTTTTGCTAATGTTAGACCATGTGCACTTTCAATATAATGGTGCACTATTGGGATTGCTAATGATATCTATTTCATGTATGGTTCAAGGAGGATCAATACAAAATGATCAAAGATGGGAGCTACTTAGTGCTGGTTGTTTTGGATTACTGTTAGCAGCGAAGCATCTATATCTAATCTTAGCACCGCTATACTTCTTCTATTTACTGAGACGGCATTGTTTCATTGCGGAGACAAAAGAAGACACACTACTGATATCGTTTTCATTGAAAAGACTATTAATACTTGCAATGGTAACATTGGTTTGTTTCTTGGGACCATTCATACCATTTATAATGCAATCTGATCCTGTGGGACAAATGCAACAAATAATGAGTCGTCTATTTCCATTTGGGAGAGGGGTAAGTTGTCTCTTGTTCTCGTATATACTTTACTTCTCAAATCTCATCACTAATGCATGTTTGCTATATCTTAGGTGGTGCACGACTACTGGGCTGCAAACATTTGGGCACTGTACTTGTTTGCAAGTAGAATAGCAACATTTGTTTTGCGAAAGGTGCTAATACCCACCGATATCCGTGCTGTACTAGAAGCCTCCATTCCCTTTCCAGAGCCATCGCCATCACTTGTAGCTGCTTTACTGCTGATTGGGATATATCCAGGAGGTATAAATATGGCCTGGAAGGTAGGTAAATGGTCACTAGAGAAGCCACTATGTAATCCTGGAAAGTTCTTTATTCATGCAGTTGTATTCTGTGCCCTATCTGGCTTCATGTTAGGGTATCATGTGCATGAGAAAGCAATCATGACGGCTATCATACCATTGACTTTACTTGCAACCAATACTCGTCAGACTGCACGATTATTTATTCGCACATGCGCATTTGGAATCTTTGGAATACTTCCGCTGCTATTTCGAGTAGAGGAATTGCCGCTCAAAGTGATGTTATACATATGTTGGATATCTGGTGCAATCTATGGACTGGAAAGGATACATTATGATGATGAAAAGAGAAGTGTTCTTTCAACAGTGGACTACTTTTCATTTGCCATATTGGCATCCGTACTTATATTTATGGAAGTCATACATCCAATAATATTCATGCCGAGTGGGAGATTAGAATTCTTACCATTAATGATGACCTCCGTCATCTGTGCAATTGGTTTGATATGTTGCTGGTCTGAGTCCTTAAGTGCCATGTATTTTGGTGCAGTGAAAGTAGCTTGGAGATAATCATCTACTTTAGAAGTATCAGTTCATATCATACCCCAAATAAATTGTACTTTCCTCCTCCATCTTTCCTTTTGCGCTTCTGATTATTCTAGTCCACTTCTCCAATACTGGATCTATATCATTAGTCATCAATGTACCACAACCACCCCAAACTAATCGATCAGGTATATCCTTCAACTCTTCTCCCACATATCGTACCTCCTTAAAACCAGCTGTTTTATAATATCGTATCAATCGTTTATGTTGAAACTCTGCATCATCAATTGCAAGGAATTCAACTTGCTTACATCCACTTTCTTTCCCATGTAATAAACATACAAATGCAATTAATAATCCTGGACCAAGGAATGTACCGCCACCACTAAATGCTTCCTCTCGTGCTCGTGCTGAGTTTAATGCAGTTTTGAATATCTCCATTTTGTCGGCGTGTAGTATGGAACCAGTTGGTCTAATAAAGCCCTCAATGTATCCTAATATATTGTCTGGTTCATTTTTTGATATGGCTACACCACGATATCCTCTTGTTACACCATTCGTTGTAAATTGCAAATCTACTCCATTGTTTAATGCAAATGTTGTAATCTCTTCAATGTCTGCAATTGATGATGAAGAAAGATGTGTTTTTATTATTGTTGGTTTTGATATCGATGACAGTGGTAGGCTTGTAAAAGCCAATGTCATCGATCTTAATGTGCATAGTATGGATAATAATAATACTAGCCGATTCATTATATTGTTGTTGTTGTTGATAGGAGAGAGATAATGATGGAGAGATAGTACTGACTACTGACGCGATTATTATGAGATTAATCACGAAAAACGACCAAAGTAGTATTTTCTTAGTGGACACACAGTAAATTATGGGAAATTTTAGATACCTCCCCGTGATCACAATCTCGGACTGGTAACAAAGGCTTGTTTGAAGACATGTGACTCAGACGGGATACCCCAGAGCAGATCTATCAAGTGCACCGACATCTGTCTTAACTCTCACCAAGAGTTAGAAGACCATAGCGGCTGTGATACGATATCCTCAACTAAGGTTAGATTGCTCGAGAGAACTTCTAGGTATCACAATACTAGAATTCCACGATATCGACAGGAAGAGGATAGAGGATCAGTCAGAAGGAAGTCAGAAGGATTAGTCATGGTGCTGAGCTGAGCAATTCTGGGCGAGGTAGAACTGTATAGCCATTGGATAGAATTGCAAAGCAGTGCATTAGAGTGCTGATAAGGAGATGCTAGTAAGTGAGTAGGCTCTCTCTTTGTACTGGGGTACATGATTATAGATGTTGGTAGATGTTGTTCTTCGTCTGTCTGTGGCCAAACTACGTTGCAGTACAGATATGGTCAGCAAAAATGGTTTTGACACGGCCCATAATTCGTGTTGTCTAGACAAGCAATGATGGTGGCCGTCTGCTAGTGGGGTGTTGATATCTGCCCAACTCGGTGTCACCTAAGCTGATCGGTAGAAGGATCTCCCATTCAACACTGCAGATGGCCGGATAGGCATACTCCCGGGCGTAGAGTATATCCAGCCATTGTTCTTTTTCGCCCACCCACAAAAGTGAGGATATCGGAGGGTGAAAAAACGACCGAGAGTAGTGCCCACATCACAGTAAGATAAAATACCACCAATTTTTGTTAGTGCTCTCGCAATAAAATTCTAGAAAAACGACCGGTATCCTTTATAATTCACAAATCACCCTCGAAACTACTAAAACAATGGCCTACTGCTTCT
>Ga0214479_100791_pt1 | contig 16324 bp, 13 predicted proteins | sample M1_20Mar14CPVII9_5_FD_165054 | JGI IMG/M metagenome (GOLD analysis project Ga0214479, IMG submission 165054) | Marine eukaryotic communities from Monterey Bay, California, United States - M1_20Mar14CPVII9sort6BwellE14 | ecosystem: Environmental > Aquatic > Marine > Unclassified | place: USA...
GTAAAAGTATGGTGGAGAGCCCTACAATCATGCTGGGAGTGTTCATCACTTTGTTATACACCCATATAATGCCAAACATCTACTATTGTAGCACCTGCATGCTGCTATACCCCCACTTGATGGCCAAGAGCTGGTACTGTCACATGACCAATACCAATTGAGGATTTATTCTTTGAAGTTTTTTTGATTGGCAATACACTGAGAATTTAAGCTAGAGTACTGAATTTTACTGCTTCTTTGCCACAACAAATGCCTCTTACTCTTAATAAAGCAATCCATTCTAGCCTCTAACCCTTGTAGCAAAAAATACTTTCAAAAAAAATGTCCTCTGACACTTGATCTGATAACATCAGTGGAAAGATCTGTTGAAGACGATCAAATATTGGTGTCTGCCATTTTTTTGAGCATGTTTCAGCTGAGATATTACATGTAATAGGTACAATAGGTTGTCAGAAATAAGTTTTTTAAAATAAAAGTTAGAGGAGATAGACATGGTATCTTTTTTTCTACCTATACTGCTTCTCTTGGAGAGTACTTTGGCCAAGGTATTAGTTATTTGGAGCTATATTCATGCCAGGAAAATCAACCCTAGATAACCCTAGTGCAGTGCAATAAAAAAGTCATAAATGATTTCTATAACCCTAGTGCAAAATATATTATCTCTTTTCTATTATGAATACTCATTTTTTCCAATTTAATAACCAATTATGATGCACTAGGGTTATATTTTTATATTCTGAGTGCACATTGCAATAAAGAGTGCAAATAAAAGTATGTGTCAATGGCTGGGGCTGTAAATGAATATGTCTGTCCTTCACTTGATAAGAATAGAATTACAACCGTTTTTGGCTCCAAATTTGAGTTCCAACTCACGATGCAAGCCAAAAGCGGACCTCCACTCATCATACACCACTCGACAACCTACTCAATCCATAATATTAAGTACATACATTCCACCATGAAACTACTAAATAATATATCAGGCATAGCTCTTTCCGTTATATGTATTGCCAGGTGCATTACAGCCACACCCTTTATATCAAATCGAGCAGCATCATCATTAACAACAACTCCACCATCAACAGCAATAGAATCAGTCTTTGGAATTGCTAGGGGTGGAGGACTATTTGGTGGTAAGGGCAAGGGTACGGACTCCGTTACAGATGTCAAGGATAAACTACGTGCCGAATCGGGAGAGACTTTCCCAGCATTATCACAGGAAGAGATAGAAGAATGGCTTGGTCATATTCCAGTTTTTGCTGTAACCGATTCCAATGGCGCGGGAGTAGTTCTCAAACCAGATAACGAAACCTCTGTTATGTATTTCTTCTTCAGTCCACAAATGGCTAATGCTACCCTAGCACAGCTCAAGTCTACGAATGATGCACTTGATTTGAAGCTAAGTGCTTTCAGTTTGGGTAAGATATGGTATAAAATGTTGAATAATGATCAATCGGAGGTCAAACTTAAGCAACCCGGTGCTGATGATGCAGAAGCTGAGGTCATGGCTGGCGTTGATATTGAGTATCGTCTTGTACCTGATACACGTGATCTCCTAGGTGCACGTATGTTGTTGACTATGACACCAGAGGATGGAGAAGAAATGAAGAAGGCTGGCGATACCATGACACCCGAGTTGGCTCAAAAGGCCGTCGAGAAGGCCATGACAGAAAGTCCTGAATTCAAGGAGAATTACAATGAAGTTCCTGTCTTTTTGATAGCACAAATGCGTATGCAAAAGCCTGCTGGCGAGGAAGGCGGAGAGGCCAAGACGATTCTGCCAATGTACTTCTCACTACAAACTATGGTCGGGACATGGCAACAGTTCATGGGAGCTCAGAATGATCCTGATTTGAAGGATATGGAACCAGCTATTAATGTTATGAACTTGCACAAGCTTGTCAAAATGATGAGTGAGCCTAGTGAGATTGACTTCAGGAGTTGTTTGTTACTACCTCCAATCCCAGCCGGACAAGCCGGAGGACCTGTCGGAGGTCCAACAGCTGGAATGGGAGCACCAGCTGATACACAAATGGCAGGAATGGGCGGTGGCGGAGGAACGCTAGGAGATATCTAATGAAAGAGAATAGAGAACTTAAAAGTTAAGTGGACACATACTATGGCCATCTGCAAGCTGTATCACACATCTATTTGCTACACATACTCAATGGCACAAGAATAGATGATAATGAGTTAAGTCAGTGTTGTTTTTATTGCATTCCTACCTATCTACAATCTCACATCAACACACATACAGATTTTCAACATCTACTAATCTATGTAACAGTAAAGCTTATTGTTGTTGCTTTTCAGCAAGTCTCTTGGCCTTCTTCTCAGCAGTCAACTGTTTGATTCTATCTTCATTAGTAATCCTCTCTTGATAGTTCTTCTTAGCCCTTCGTTTATCACGAACAAAACCTCCCATTCCCAAGAGATTATTCCAAAACCCGAGTATGATACTCTTAATACTGTAAAATTTACCAGATGATACAACCTTGGCAGATGTGCCCTGGCATTGGATGAGTAAGTTGGGATACTTTCCAGTTTCTGCATCAATGTCAAGATCCGTAGGAACTGAATCAACACATGGTCGTAAATACTTTCCATTGCATAATGATTCGCATGTGCCACACTCGCCTTTACCGCATCCATATTTAATATATTGCCCAGCCTGTGACGCTACGAGTTTTAATGGTTGACCTGGCATTGCGGACGTTTCAATAAGTGTGGCCTTATCTCCCTTACCAGTTTGGAATGTAATTGGTACTGCACCAACAAGTCCCTTCTCTTCTGCAGAGAGATTATCACCAATTTCATCAGCTAACGTTGCCTTCTTCTTCCATTTGGGATCATAGTTCTTCTGTAGGCCAATCAATTCAGTAACTGTCTTTTCTTTCTTAACTTCCTTTTCTTCAGTTGGCGTTGACATGAATAGTGAGGAAGAAGTAGGGGGTGATGATGTTGATGTGTGCTGAATATTAGAATTCTGTGATATTATTGATGGAGTTGCAGTGAATGCTTGACAACATCCGACTACCGTAAGTACTGTAGTAGCTATAACTATCCCGCGTTGACATACCATGTTTCTAATTGATGGGCAATGTCTATGTTGTTATATTAGACAGTTGCAATAATACATTACAATAGGTATTGTCTCTGGTAATGATCCTCGGAGGTGAGGACGAGGAGGAAGATCTTTGAAGTTGAAGGATACCACCCACTAAAAAAAGATCCATAATCTCCCATCAACTCTTGTTCCTCCTATCTAGAGCAAACTCGCTTCATGAACCATACAATAGAGTAATACCAAACGAAGAATATATATACCTACACAATGATACAAAGAATTCTACTACTAATAGCGCTACTCGTCGCTGTAGCGACGAATGTCGATGGTTTCAAGTTCATGAGCAAACTACAACCACCTAAGATATTAACAGATCAACAGAAGGTTGCAATTGCAAAGACCGAAGAGAGATTTGGTGATAAGAGTAAGTTGTAGTTCTTCTTATTAATGGCATTATTGTAGATCAGTATAATATAATTGCATTGCCTGCATACTTTGCTATTATATGCACCGACACATCTCAACATCACATACCTCTTTCATACTACTATAATATAGAACTTGTGGTCATCACGGGCTGCTCTTCTGGTCTGGGTCGTGAGACCGTTAAGAATCTACTCGCCACAGACAAGTATCATGTTATTGGTGCCGTACGTGATGTTGATAAAATGGAAGCCGTCGCTGAAGTTGATGGATTTAATATGGATAACTTTCACATTATGGAATGTGAATTGAATTCCTTCGAGAGTGTTCATCAATTCTGTGAAGATTTGAAGGAGTATCAGATGACTAAACCTATTGATAGATTGATTTGTAATGCTGGAGGTACGTATTTATCTTTTCAATGAACAAATGCTTCTTCTTATCGATTTTAAGATACCTAAATGAATCTCATCATATCTTATATGTCTTTCTCTGTTCTTTCCCAAACATAAAATAGTGTACCAACCTTCACTTCCTACCGCCAAATGGAGTGTAGATGGACATGAACAAACCATGCAAATCAATTTCCTTTCCCACTTTCTCATGATCTCTGAGTTTTTGGATAATATGAAGGAGGCAGATGATCCACGAGTTATCATGGTTGGATCTGTAACTGGAAATGACAACACCGTCGGAGGTGGAGGAGTATATCCCATTGCTGACTTGAAAAACTTGGATGGCTTTAAGGCAGGATTTAATAATCCAATTGCCATGGCTGATGGGTATGGTTTCATTGGTGCCAAGGCCTACAAGGATTCAAAGCTATCTCTTATGATGATGTCCAACTTTTTACATTCCAAGTTTAACCGTTCTCATGGTATTACATTCTCGAGTATCTACCCCGGATGTATTGCCGAGACACCTTTATTCCGCGAAAAGCGTGCTTGGTTTCGTAAATACTTTCCCATTTTCATGAAGTATATTACCGGTGGATATGTTGGTGTTGAGGAGGCCGGGCAACGTCTTTTTCAAGTAGCACATGATCCAAGATGTAGCAAGAGTGGTGTATACTGGAGTTGGAATGGTGGTCCACGTGAAGGTCGTGGTGCAGCCGCTCTTGAGAAGGGAGGTCAGATTAGTGGCGGAGGCGGAGCTGGTGGCGGATGGGATTCCATCTATATTAATGACCAATCAGACAAGGTGAACAATTTAGAATTATGTGTCGATTTGTTCAAGTCGGCGACTGAAATCACAGGAGCCAAGTGGCCTGAGGCCAAAACATTTACAAGTCCATGTCCTACATTGATGGTAATCGGTGCAGTAAGCACAAATATGATTGCACGAGAGGAATTAAAGAGAATGGCGGTGAGTTTACCTGATGATGATTAGTGTTTGATTAACAATGATGTATCATTCAATGACCGCTTGAGCTAACATATTATTTTACCACCTCTCTTTGTTTTAGGAACGCCCTGGTTTTAACGAAGATGGTACTCCTATTAAGATGACAAAGAGGAAAAAGGCTGCATTGGTTGCTGATAAGATTCTCGTTCAGGGAGTGTTGGGGAATACTGTAGGTAGAGTAGGGCGAATTGCAGGAAGACTATTACTGGGTAAGGTACCAGAAACAGCCATTGAAGGTTCATTCCAAGAAGAGAAACCTTTGGAGGAGGTCGCCGCCGCCCCTGTTTCTACCGATGATACCACTGCCCCACCTGAAATGATTGAAGTTAAGGAGACCAGCTTCATTGATGTCGATGAAGAGGATATGGCAATCCTCGAGGGCGAGATCTTTGACAAAGTGTTTGCCAATGGAAATAAGGCTCCTTCTGATGAAGAGAGGGAGTGGAAAGTAGGAGAACCCGAGGAGGAGAAAGAGCTTGCCACTGTTTAATTTGCTGTAGTTTTTGGTTTGTATCTAGGGATTAGTTTGGAAAGAATGTAAAGTAGGGAGAGATCTTAACAGTGCACAAGTATAGCTAGTTATTTTCAAAAGAAACTACATTTTGCTTGTACTTGTACCTTACATAAATGCAGTGATTGTTTGCGCCCATCGTACATACTCAAACAGTCAATGATTGCAATGACCAATACTCATCTAGAGGTTATCCTTTTCATACTCAAACTGGAGTTGTCGCTGACAACATACCAGGCTTGTATAATCCGATGGGAAATAGTATCAAGTCTATCTTATGTAACTAAACAATACCAAAGATACCCAGGATACACACATGTTGTTACATAAGTTACATAATCTAAGGCATCATCGGGGCACGCATGCCCATTGCAATTCTAATCCGTCGACATTTCTGCTAAGGCTCAATAACTTGCAACGAAAATATTGCAGTGATACATTTCCATTCAAGTTTTACCACAATTACAACATACAAGCCAGGGCTGATGTGCTCTTCCACTTTGGTAAAGATAGTCGCAATAAGTTGAAGTTAGGCAGGCTCAACTAATCAATGGCGGCCTTGCACAATCGAAATTAAGTAGAGATTATGTTGGACAAATTAGTTCATTTGTTGGATAACACAAGACAAATTAGTTTGATAGAAGCCAAGTGATGAGCCCTCGTCAAAATTTTTGGCCACAATATTCGACTTTCGGCGGCATGTTCTAATAGCTTTGTACTAACTCCTACGTAGAATTATTAAAGCCCAACATGCGAAATGCCTGAGTTTATTACGCCAAGTCGGCATTTGAAACCAATAAAAAGGGCGGCTGTATCCATTTAGCGATGAAGGAATTAGTACATCCTACGGGGAATCTCTGTAGAAAATACTTTTAGCGATAGCTATACTTTTTCGTGCCGATGCCTTCAAACCGCGCTACCGCCAGACGAGAGAGGCTGAACATCCTCCTCATCTAAGCACAACTACTAGCAAGGTCATCGTTCCCATAATCTCTAGCTTTATATCATCCTGCACAGCCATACCTATTATCACTCTCTTCTCTATTATTATTATCAATTAAACAAATAAACAATAAATATGAAGACATCTCTATTCCTAATCGCTGCCGTATCAATGCAGATCGCCTCTGCTCAATATTATACCGAGGAGTCAAATCTTAGAGGTTTAGCTGCTGATGCTGTTGCCAAATCTGCTAGTACCAAGGCTGAGAAATCGACTGCTAGTGCCAAGGCTGAGAAAGTGTGAGTTTTTGTTGGTTTGGATAGAGTAGTAGAGTTTGCAATGCATATCTTGTGTCCATCATCGATGAACTATATTCTAATCATATACCATTGCAATGTTCCTTTTTAATTCCCTATTATCATCGACAGAGCCGACGCCAAGGCAGAGAAGCACTCCAAGGCTACCAAACTGTTCAAGGAGGGTGTTGCAAAGAGCAGTAAAGCAAAGAGTGGTAAAGCGAAGGGGGAGAAAATGTCTATGCCACACTCTGCAAAGAGTAGCAAGGCCAAGAGTGTTAAGGCAGAAAAGGCTGTCGCTGATGCCAAGGCTGGTAAGGAATCCAGTGCCAAGGGTGAAGCCAAGACGGCCGGTCCCAAGGGCGCCGCCGATGCCAAAGCCGGTAAGGAAGCTTCCGCAAAGGGCGCTGAGAAGACCGCTAGTGAAAAGGCAGCCTCCCCCGCCAAGGGAGAAAAGGCTGAAAAGGCTGCCAGTGAAAAGGCCGCCGCCAAGTCAGATAAGGCTTCTCAAGGTAAATATATCAATGTGTGTTGTGTTTGTGGTGGTGCGAGGATACATGTGTTTGAAGTTCACTAACATCTACTTTTCTTTCATATTAATCTTTGTCTATTAGATACCCCATTGGCAAAGTCATCCAAGGCTGATGGTTCAGCAAAGAGTGGAAAGGGAGAAAAGACAGTAGACGCCAAGGCAGAGAAGGTCGGTAGTGCTAAGGCAGAGAAAATGTCTATGCCAGACTCGAAGAGCTCAAAAGTTTACAAGACGAAATCGTCTAAGGCGAAATCGGCCAAAGGCGTAAAATCTGTAAAGGGAGAACCCAAGGCACCCAAGGGAACCACGCACTACGTAAAAGAACAAAAGCCCCCCAAGAGCGATTCTCCACCTAAAGCACCCAAGGCTGATTCCACCAGATGGTAAATAAACAGCGATTGACGTACTTATAAAGTGGCTGTTTGGTGTCGTCGCAGCATCTCTAGAAAGACCTTATCTATATTTGTTGTTTTAAGCGATGGGGATTTCATTTAGTGATGCTGCTGTGATGATTAACGACCGGTAGTGTGAGCTGTCAGTCTTTTCTTGGAGAATAATCGTACGTGTGACGATGTAGTATATATATAATCATAGATAGTGTGTGTTTAAGTATATCTGTCTTCCTGTATCATGTATAATGACCTAGAATACCAGGTAGTCATTACTTCTTTGGAACGGCTCTTTTTAGCTTGGAGGTTGATAGGAAGTCCATGAGAAGAGTATCAATGCCTGTCAAGAGTACAATCACCCAAGATGGAAGAAGAAAACATTTTTGCTTTACAACTCTGTCTTACAACCCTGTCAATAGCATGTCTATCAAAGACTAAATGTGATTAGCATAAGGTCTTCACATACATACCCTAAACATACCATCCCGAGTCTCTTGTATAAGAAGAGAGAGCTTCCTTCTTCATCGGCGCGGCGGAGCTTGATTGTGAACATGCGGGTATCCTAGGATACCTCCCAATGAGCGAGCGAGAGATGCTCATAACTATGAGGGGCCGGTTACGAGTTTAATCCTTAAAAATTCGCGCCCCAAAAGTAACGCTCAAATCCTTAAAAATTCGCTCTATAGGTATCTTAACATTAAATAAAGATAACTGTATCGATCATTCCAGGACACTACACCATGGCATAGAGCATAATGAGAGGATCATTTTGATATAGGATAGTCGATATCAGAAGTGGCATCTTCATGGCCAAAACTCGCCTCAAAGGCCAAACTAGTGTTAGCAAAATTCTTCACTCGAACAACTCATCGTCGTTACTTTGATATGGCACCATCATAATGCCGTAAATCCGCGAACCATAGGGTGTACAAGGTCGCCAACATGTATATGGAGGGGGCGGCAGTCTTCTTTTTTACATAGAGGACCATTGGTTGTATTGCAATACATTATACTGAGACGGTATCCATCAAACACTGCAATTGCAATTATTCAACTTTCTACCATTAAATGTCCATATCATGGCCATATACCCTCCACCACCGGTGTTTGATGCATCAAATCATTTACCAATAACCCCTCTACAATATGATGTATCAATTTTACATCGGCGGTCGGTGTAGGGGGGGATATCTACATTACAGCCACTGCAATGTTGATGTGGCGATTCTCTATTACTACGGTTGAACGTTCGTATCATGACCAGCCACCATCTCCTACCAGTGTTTGATGCGTCAAATCATCAACCAATAACCCCTTTACAATATGATATGACTATTATATATCGGCAGTTAGTGTATGAGGAGATATTTACAATAAGGCTATTGCAAAGTGGGGGTGGAGGTGGGTATTAGCCACCTTATTATGGCCATTACCGACAGCCTACACCTACTTGATACACCCAACCATACCCACTTGCCCCCTATACAACCTATATATAACTCTCATATCGATTAGAGGGCATTTAATTGGAGTACAACGACGATTATACCATATAACATGGTATTTTTGACAGCGGCTGAAAAGTAACGAATCATAGGCCTACTTCACACATCAAATAGAACTAGTTAATATAAATATCTGATTAAATGGAGTTAGGATATTTTTAATAACTATGTGTACTAACATTTCCTGCCGCAGGTTGGGTGGTATCACCTCAATAGTGAGCGTAGTAGTCATCGGCCGTCGGCGTCCATGCTATCTAAATTTCAATTCCCTAAATATTCGTTTTGCTATTTTTTTTAAGTGGGACAGTTATGATGTGACATTGTAAATTATACATGTTTCACGTACCTAAGTGAGAATACTCTAAGTGTCATTGTAACGCGAAGAATTGAGGTTTAAACTCGCGTACTTTATTATAGTTAGTTCGCTACGATAATCATTGGCAGCTCTCGGTAACATTGTATTGAACTCTACTAATGAAAAAATGGCAAGTCCATTCGCTTATAGACGTCTACAAAAGAAGAAATCTAGCAAGAAAAGTAATATAATATTCACATGCACCCTGGTTGTGCTACTGTTGGTAGCAGTATTGGTATCAATATCAACTCTATTCCTGTCCTCAATTGCCATACAACAAGATAATGCAATGACGACAGCAGATCAATTGGCAGGGGGTAATAATCCTCCCCATCTTTTGAAAGGGAGTAAAGATAAAATGAGTAGTAATAATAATAATGGTGATATAACTTATGCAAAAGTCCAAGAGCAAAGAGTTATTAAAGAAGATAGCAAAGTAGTGGAACATAACCCTCCAATACAAGACGTTGCTGCTAAATCTTCGACTGATAATAGTGTAATATATCAACCACCAAATAAGGGGAAGCGCCAACTTACTTATAGACGATTTGGTGGAAGATTAAATAACCAACTTTTTCAATTTATAACTGCATTGCAACATGCCAAGGTTCTCAAGAGGACGTTGGTAGTTCCCAATGAAGTTAGAGATGTAGATTGGACTGGTATGTTTGATGTAGGACTAGATATTTGGGATTTAGAGGAATTAAATGATGCATATGATATAGATTGGACAACAGGTCTTAGTGAAGAGTTTAATAATAAAGAAGATGATACTCATGGAATACCAGAAGAGTGTATGTTATCACCAAAAGAGTCTCGGGAATTGCTAAATGGAGGACCTGATCTATGGAGAAAGTTGGATGAGAAATGTCCAGATATGATAGATATACTTGGTAATACAGGGCTGTTATTCTGTGATCAACAACATCAGTTTTGTGGAGATTACGAAGCGAAGATGGAGGCTTATAAGATATACTCACATATCAAGCTATCTCCTTCATTGATGCAGCATATACCATCGAAGAAAGAGGAGTTCAAAAATAAGGGATATCATGAATTGGCTGTCCATTCTCGTAGAGCTGGAGAGGGAGGATACGATTGGGAATTATGCGTCAAAGGCAACACAAGGACATGCCGAGGTCATACTACAGGTAGTGATCAAAATACGTTCTGTGATGTCCGCACTATGAAAGGAAATTGTGCGGTATGGTTAGATCTGGAATATCAAATCAAATCCAAAAGTGCCCTGAAGAAGAATGAAAAGGAGTATAGATTTGTCTTGGCATCCGATGGTACTCACGATTGGAACATCGACTTCAAACATCAATTTGAGGTAGCAAATAACACTGAGTGGCTTCTTGATCTTGAAAAGAAAGAAATGACAGAGTCAATGTCTATCAGTGCATTTACAAAGACAAAACTGAGGAATGTATGGCCTAAAGAAGGTGTCAAGGGAGAGCTCAAGAAAGATTTGTCGTCAATGAGGAGTAGACTTCATGCACTCACCCTTACTCTGTTGGATTTATTCTCTCTTGTTGATTCCAAGTATCTATTGGGTGGTAAGATTAGACATATTTGCATTTGTATACTCTTGGAGTGTTCAGTGTTTACCAACTAACAACTGCTTATCATTTTGTCAAACCTCTCCTTCACTTCCAAAGCATACTACTCTACTTTGTCTCTAAATGCCTGCTATTTTCGTGGTTTAGATCGGATCTATGGTAAGTGTTTATAGTTAAAACCATAAGCGCTAGAGACGGAATCTCACACTTTAAGCTGTCCGTTAGATTCAAACATGTGCTGGATGTTGATGCATCCTGATACCAAATATGCTATTCCACCGCCGTCTGAGGAATCAGCCAACACAAAATCCCCATCAGAAACCGATTATTTACCACCGGCATTGACAAGTGATATAGAACATGCATTTGTTCGTAGCGACGACGGAAATTTCATTGCCATCGATCGATATATCATTCAATATAAAAAGAAGCAAGTCATCTCAGTACTTGGGGACGGCTTGTTGCCAATAACTATACTCAACGACGAAAATGGACAGGAAACTATTCGAGCTGATTTCACATGTTCGTATGGAGATGTTCACAACTCACCTGCCACTGTCATATTGATGAAAGGTAACATGCCATACAAAGAACACTACTATGAGCGAGGAGAGAAATACAATACTCCATTCTCGACAAACGGTGATCGGTTTAGGACAACGATTGTAATGTGTGAACAATTAAACTTCGATAGAGGCCAGTCAAGACATCCGCCGTTGATATTAAGGTCCTCAGATGATAAATTTTCGATTTCTATCGGCTCTTCATTCCAACGCCCTGTTGGAAAAGTTATCAATGCACATTCAACGACTAAACATGACAAACTTGTTCATTGTCTCAATCCAGCATATGGTCTCAAAGACCCACGTTGGATAATAGAATATCTGGAATATCACAAAGCAATTGGCGTTGAACATGTGCACGTGTACAATGTTGATATGCATTCACCTGAGGTACAATCAACTCTGCAAATGTATCGTGATGAAAAGTTTATAACAAGACATGATTGGTCTGATCATGCATCAGGAGGATACACCACCAAGAAGACATATGAGCATGCAAAGTGGGCTGCCCAAACTGACTGCGCCTTGCGCTCGAGGGGTGTGTATGATTACGCCCTCTTCAGTGACATTGATGAAATCGCAGTTGGAGACGAAAAAGACGACGGGCGTCTTTCAAAAGCAATGGACATGTGTGATAATGCTAAACAACAAAGAGGGATAGTAGCTTGCTCTTTCAACAGTAACACCGTGTCATCAATATTCACCAAGCTTAATGATGAAGAAGAGATGGCAATTCAAGATAAACTTATATTGGAGAGATACAACCGAATAGAAGCCAAGCCTCACTGTCCATCGAACTGCAAATGCCTCGGCAAGAATTGCTCCGAAATGGATAGAAAGTTTCACACAGGGAGACAAAAGTATATTGCCAATGTTCGTGACTTTGACATTGCACCGCGACCAATGTGGACTCATGCTTTGTCACGAGACTATGATGAAATGAACAAAGTTATGGAAGTTTTACCAGAAAGTGTGATGCAAGTTCGTCATTATCAAGGACATTGGTATAAAAACAAGGACCTACTTAGCACAATGGAAGAAAAAGATGCACCCCTCATGCCGAGATTGATGAACACTGTGCGAGACAGCATAAGGCACATGCATACCAAGAAGATGTTTTATGATAAAGCCAAAGGCTCTGCAAGTTCAAAGGGCGTTGAATGGATAAATCCGGTTGAGAGGCCAGAGAGTTATCATGACATAATATAATCATTATCATCATGCTCTTCTCATGTATATGTATGTATTATTTTATATCAAAACTTGATACAATATCCAAATATATCATCTAATCTTCCTTCAATAACTCAGTAGCAACCCCCTTCAGTGCGTCCCGAGCATCACCATCAAAGAGACAACCCGAATCTTGTATTAACTGCTCAATCATGTTTGTTATACACTCATCTCCATCCTCACTAGTATTAGATGCTTTTGCACTTTGTGCAACATCCATACCATTGGAAAGATTCTGATTATTATATAAATCCGGCATCCCTTCATGTGCTATTACATCTCTAGCCGCCTCCGCTAAACACAATACGGCACCATCATCAAGCTCCACCCCACTTCCACCATTTGCTTCTGATACTTGCCCAAACTCATGCACTATTTCTTCAATCATTAAATCTAATTCGGGGTCTTCACCAAGCGTAATTGAATTGATTGGATTTTGCATACTTGTATTGTTGATAGTACGCTTTTTTGGAGTCATCTTCCTACTCTTCTTATGCTTCTTTCTAATAGACGAAAGGGGAAGTGTATTTGCATTAGCTACTATATCTGCCAACTCCTTCTCGGCTTTGCGTTTAGTCTCCTCATCTTTCCTTTGTTTCTCTTCTCTCCTCCTCTGTTGTTTCTTCTCTTTTGTCTCCTTTGCAAACTGTTTTCTCTGTTCATTAAGGAATGATTCAAACTCATCCTCCCTTCTCTTAGCAAGTACTTGTTGTGTATTGTGCAACCAATCATTTGCAGTTCGGTTTTGACATATATTTGTAGAAGATTCATCTTGATGAGGATTTGTTGTGACATATCGTTTCTTTATTGGCCCGGTGCCAATACTCATCTTCTTCTCCTTCTTCTTCTCACGTTGCTGCAACTCCTTCATAGTACTAAACATCATATGAGCAGAAGTCCATCCTTTTATTTCCACTCCTCTATCAACAAACTTTTTACCAATACGAGGAGGCGGAGGACATGATCGTATTACCCAGCCCTTCTTTCCTATCTTTGCACACCATGGGTATGGAAAACCTCTTTCAATTGCTGGTGTAAATCTAAATCCAGTTGCAAGGTAGAGTATATTCTCTTCCTCTTTAGTTGGCTGGTATACTTGTTTTGCAGACATTATGGTATATTATTATAGTATAATGTTGGCGTATGCAGCCTGTGGTAGTGTGCGCCGCTATATATAAGTTCTATGAGCAAACTCAAGCACAAACAAATCAGACTTGCACCTTTGAACTGAACTTGTTGTGAATTGTGAACTTCGAATTTCAAAACTTTCGATTTTCACTTTTGATATCCTCACCGGACCAATACTAAGCAAAACTTGTCCACCGCGGACTGCAAGATCTACCAACATGAGACTACTGCTTTGAATCAATATCAAATCCTGACAACATTTACATCTCAATAGCTACATATATCTTTCTAGCTAAATTTGTTCTAATGATACATATTTATTTATTTAGACAAAGTTGTCTCTCTCTCAAACCGGACAATATCTCCAGTACTCCATAAAAAGGCATGGGATGTTGTAGACTCATCAAAAACATCCTCCATCAATTAAATACCCACCTAATATCTTCAGTATAAGTAAAGTAGCCCCTGCTTTCCACCACCACCCCAGACATCACCTAATCCTGACTCGAGTTATAAATCTTTGTGTTGAGGGAATTTCTCTTTTAATGCTGCTAGAGCATCACTCTCTACATGTTGCTTTGGAAGGGCACCAGTAATTCTATGATCTAACTCCTTTTCATTCCATACTGACTTGGAACCTGATAAATCCACCGCGGCCATAAATATTCCCATACCGATGGCAGTAGCCGCCACAACTTGTGGACGGCCATTCGTCAGACCAATAACAGCACCACCAGCCATACCAGCAATTAAACTATTGAAATAATCCTGTGTTTCATTCCTAGCAGCCTCCATGGCACATTCTACTGCAGTATAAGTACCAGCTGTTAAGGAAAACCACATTGCTGGACGAAAAATTGTTCTTCCTACGGCACGGATATCAGTATGACCAGGAATACCCCCTCGAATGGAAGTGATAGGATCGGGGTACCATGCTGCAATACACGTTCCAAAGAATGTACCGACGCCAGCACCAATACCCTATTGTGTTTATTATTTTTGTTGTTATTGTTAGTTTGTTGTTTGTTATGATGTTTGAGTGTTTTTGCACAGTTGCAAAAGAAATAATTGATTGACAGTCTTTAGATGTGAGGAATATATAGAATCAACACAAATTAAATAACAAACAGATATAACGTATCTCTTTTATTGACCACAATACACAGCCCCCAACTGAACTCTCACATCATCATCAAATCAATAATTCACATAAACTTACAGCTGAATACATTGTTCGTATCAATCCTGGACCACTAACTTTATGTTTAGGATCATCAAAGGTCCCGGTGGCAAAGTCTGGTGGCGACATGGTCTGACAATACTGCTTCTATTCTACAACCTTATGTATTATTTACACTATCGCAGACTATCTGTCAGTAAAATATCGTAAGTACCTCGAAGTTTTTTTGTAGGATACCCTATCGTACCGGCAACACAATACTACTCGAAGTGCTATCTAGCTTTGTTGTTAATTGATAGGAAGGCTGTTCACTAGATTCAAGTATATATCTGATACTGAAAGCTGTTATTTTATCGTCGCAGTTAGTATTATTAGTATACTTTAAAGAGGAAGAGCAGACAACAAACAATCTTACAATTTACCCCGTGATATATCGAAAACAACACTAGCAGTTGCTTGGCAGGAGTAGTACTACAGTTAGTTAGTACATAGTAGGATACTTAGAAGAAGGGAACATCGTACAACACAGTACTTATCTACAATTATCAAAATATGTCACAAGCATCGTCACTGCAATCACGTAGAGCCCTATACATTGGTGGATTGGACTCAGCCGTTACAGAATCTACTCTTCGAGCTGCTTTCCTACCCTTTGGCCCGATACAACATATTGATATCCCGATGGATTATGCCCAAGGCACCCATAAAGGTTTTGCCTTTTTGGAATTTGTTGAGGCAGAAGATGCCAACGAAGCAGTCTACAATATGGATGGGGCAGAGCTATTCGGTACTGCATTAACTGTTAATGTTGCACGGGCTGATAGGTTGAAAAATGATAATAGTAAAGCGGTATGGGCAACGGATGAATATCATATAAAAGAACAAGAGGAAGAAGAGAAGGGTAAGGAGGGAAAAGAAGATTCAGCCACGATACAGGAGAAACCATTAACAGCAGCATGAATGTTGTACGATGATTACAAACATCTTTTTACACTTGGATGATGACTTAACTCGAGAGAAGAGAGAAAGAGTTTGTCTTTGTTATAACCTTTTATACTATACACATAACAAATTCCAAAGAGAGGTGTCCAGCAGTAATCATTTGGGTAGAAGAACATCCTTAGATCTTGTTGGCTGAAAGATGATACATAATTGTACTTATAGATTGTACGTAGATGAAAAAGGAGGGCGTTCGCACTTGATACCTAAAGTTAAATCAACAACTATTCACCT
>Ga0214479_100793_pt1 | contig 16304 bp, 17 predicted proteins | sample M1_20Mar14CPVII9_5_FD_165054 | JGI IMG/M metagenome (GOLD analysis project Ga0214479, IMG submission 165054) | Marine eukaryotic communities from Monterey Bay, California, United States - M1_20Mar14CPVII9sort6BwellE14 | ecosystem: Environmental > Aquatic > Marine > Unclassified | place: USA...
CCTGTGTATCATTGTTAAGTACATCAAAAGTCTTCGGAGTGTTGAAGGCGACTTTTCCTTCATCATCATTTGCCACAGGCTTACTTGCCGTTCCAACATCTACATACACCATGGCTGTGTCACAACTATCTGAGGCACAAACTTCATACTGACATATATCTTGTCCCTCAAAACCTGGAATAGGAATGTATTGTACCACATTACCTTCGACCAATTCACATGTTCCACCAGCGGCTTGAATTGGTATATTCAAAGCTCCAGCAGCACCATCCGCTAATACTAATACTTTCACATTCAAATCAACTCCCGACGGATACACATCATTGTCTAGTACAGTAACATTAACAGGAGTGTTATTTGGTGTAGGGGCAGTATCGTCTAATGCTTGAACCGACTTGCTTGGACTTGATGATGGCTGAAGATAGAAGAAATGAGTGAGTAAGAATACCATATGATGAGTGTTGATCCGAGTAAAAAGGAAAAGGTTCAAAATAGATAGACACTTACCTCATTTGACGGTGATCCAGTTGGTACCTGTGATGGTGAAACCGAAGGTTCTACAGTGGTTGGACTAGATGTGGGCATATCAGATGGCTAGTGTTGATACGAGAAAGAAGTAAAAGTTAGAAAAAGTTGAACCATCATATCAGAGAAATAATACACTCGAAGTTACAAGTGCACTTACCGACTTTGTAGGTTCCTTACTTGGTGATTGAGAAGGCGATGCACTTGGTTTGACTGATGGAGATCCACTTGGCCCGTTCGAGGGAGATTGTGACGGACTTTGTGTCGGATTTGCCGTGGGTGTTTCAGTTGTTGGGGTCATGACAGGACTGCTTGAGGGTGAATCAGTTATCGGAGCTTTTGTTGGAGTTCGTGAGGGCGACAAGCTTGGACTGGGTGTTGGCTATAAGATTGAATGATGTGATATAGAGAGAGTAGAAGAACATATCACGTGAGTTATGAGAGAAGAAAAAGCAAATACAGGTATCCTTGGGTATCCTTTTTTGTTGACTAACAAAACATAACAAACTATCTCCCACAAATCAGGCTTACCTTTTTGGAAGGCGATCCGGTCGGCTCATTTGAAGGTGACGTTGAAGGACTCTTGCTTGGTGATACCGTGGGCTTCTTGCTTGGAGCTCGAGATGGCGACAAACTTGGGGATCTCGAGGGTATGTCTGTTACTGGTGATCGTGAAGGAGATCGGCTTGGAGATCTTGAGGGTGAATCAGTTATCGGAGCCTTGGTTGGAGCTTGTGAGGGAGATAGACTTGGGCTGGATGATGGCTATAAGATGAATGAAGGAAGAGAAAGAGAGTAGAACATATCATGTGAGTTAGAAGACAAGAAAGCAAGGCGGTATCCTTTTTTGTTGATATAAAAAACAAAGAGAGAGACACCTCTTATAGCCAGGCTTACCTTTTTTGAAGGTGATCTAGTTGGAAATGCAGTAGGCTTAGGTGTTGGTTGAGAGGTTGGCTAAATCAAGAAAGAAAGAGACAGAGAGTATGTTATTGGATGAGGTCATGTTATGATGTAACTTTTGCATACTCAATGAAGTATAAAAAAAAACAACACTTACATTGGCTGTAGTAGGAGATGGGGTAGTTCCAGGAGTTGAAGACCAAATCATGTCTTGATCATGGGAACAACCAGAACCTCTAGTGCAGTCAGCTAGAAGCTCCGCGGCTGTACAAAGACGTCCACCTGCATTGGAACAAATTTGTTGGGCTTCGTTATATGTTGCAGAATCTACACACCCTACCCCGTTACTGAAATCTGATTCTCCCCATATGTTACTTGGGCAAGTATTATACCTTCGATCCCAATTACCTAACGCACCTTCACGGCAGCATCTTACTTCATGTGACTCATTAAGATTGGCTACAGTTTGAGTTTGCCCTGAGCATCCACCTCCTGAAGATCCGCATGCCAAAAGTACAGTCGATCCCGGAGGAAGTGTCGGGGCTTTGGTAGTGGGCTGAAGCATGATAAGAAAGACAATATACATTTAGATGATGCCTGGCGAATGAATGAATAACAACAAGCAACTGTACGAACTTACCGAAATAGTAGGAAATGCAGTAGGCTTTACTGTTGGTTGAGGGGTAGTAGGAGATCCCAAATCTAGTTCATACTGAATGATACCATTCCATACTCGAGGAGAATAGCTACAACTGAATACACCACCACATCCTCTACCTTGATAAAAGGTAAGGTCATCATTGGCAGCATATACATTTCCTTCAGTGCTACCATTTGTGTATCGAATGCCGCTATCTGTCTGGACGTGAAACGAATGAGTGCTGCCAGCAGATATGGAGACAGATTGAGATAGAGCCCCAACTACAGTTGGACTATCTTGACCTTGGCAATTGACGTTCCCATTGAAGATCGTCCTCCAGCCAGTAGAGCTACCATACACTCCAACATAATCACCCGACCGATCGTAAACCCTTACCGTGTATGTCCCTGCATTAGATGTGTGAATGTTAAATCCTGTTACAGTGATATCTTTCTCTGCTCGTACCTTGAAGACATTACCACCAGATCCATTGTTATCTTCAAAGGTTGTCTCAAGGAACTTGGGGCCACAGTCGGCAGAACATGATGAAGAATTCTCGCCTGCCTCACAGATGTCATTACCACTAGAAACAAGAAGTAGTGTGTTGGGTGAGCTAAGATAGATATACAAAGGATCAAATAGACAATCCAAACAAGGGACACTTACCAACAATTGGCAAGTGGGATACCAGGAGAGCACTTGCCGGCGGAACAAGTCTCAGCACCATTGCAAGCGTTACCATCATCACAATCTAAATTCTGTGTGCATGTATCCAGTGTGAACCGTACTTTGGCCGTCCATGGATCGTTGTCGTTGTCGTTAATCTCGACAACATCAATTATCAAGTCGTCTCCGGAGTTCGCAAAATTTCCAATAACATAGCTGCTTCCTTGACCACCATACCACTTGAGACTTGAAACAGTCTGAGGCATTGGGTTGTTAGCCTCGACGAGCGTGACTAAATTATCAGCTTCGTCATTCTGAGCATTTGCGCCAGTAGCACGGTTAAATACGAGATAAAAGTCTTTGCTCGTACCGGTTCTGAGTTTAGTAATCACGGGTGGAAGTGGATTATAACTAGCAGTCCTTTGGTAATCGGCAATTCCTACCATGGTAACTTCTTGACTCCCTCCACCATTGGCAAGGGGATTAAGCTCAAGCTCCCGATCATCATACCAATTCAATTGCCAGCTCTTTGCACCATTGAAACACATCTGAGCAACATCGTCTGCAAACAAAGGATTCCCCATGAGACAAGTGTGACTAATAGGAGTGTGAAATTAGGATAGAATGGAATGTTAGTCAGGTAAAAGTCGAGCGGTATCCTTATCATTTCTATCTGAACCGTTTGCATATCATCTGTTGACTTACTCTGTATAAGTGGCACCATTCAAACCACCACTATGAGCCAAGTTGAAGTTATGCCCAAGTTCATGAATGACAACTGCAGGCTGTAGGGAAGAGAAAGAAGGGCGTGAGTGATGTGTGGTATGTATCCATTTTCCAATACCTATAAGATACACACTCAAAATACAAACAGATAATACAACTTACATATTTATAATAACTCCCCCAATAGACACTATCCCACCTGTTATAATATGCATATGCCGCATATGGACACTGGGTGGGATAACAACCTTGTTTAATGAACATCACTTGTTCATAAGGACCTGGGAGACTGCTAAGCCCGAGCTTATTTGCCGCCGCCGTCTTGGCAGCACTTAGAACTGCATTATCACTATTATCATCAAGTGGAATATTAAGGTTCACGGTAATAACACCAGGAGATGGCATGACCGAAGACGCCACACCGTTTGGGAGTTCACCTGGTACTATTGTGAGTTTATCCATTGAACAGGCTGAAAATTGACTAACAACATTAATTGAATCACCACTAGTGCCGAAGATATCATCCGAGATTTGAGCAGGAGGGTCGGATACTTGACGTCCATTGACGTCGATAATCTTTACAACTAAGACAGGTTTAGTACCTACCGTACCACCATTTTGTAAACGACGTTGATTCCAAGGAGCCTTATTATGAACCTTCTTCTTGGGATTGAATTGAGAACTTAGTATCATAGCTCCAGACGCTTCATCTTCGGCAACACTATCATCGTCAATGGTAATAGATGATTCACCAACGAGGAGTTTCCCTGTACCGAACATATCAAGTAGTTTCTCCATTTGTTTATCATTCCCTTGAATCTCATGCATCATAGGCATGTCGTCATCTTCAATTTCACAATGAATATGTGTCCCTCCACCCTCGATAGTTTGACCTGGAATCTCCATAAAGGAGACTGCTTGAAGGGTACATTCTTTACTTGTTTCTTGAAGAAGACGCACATTAGAGGTAGAAGATGTGGCGTCGTCGTTTACCATCATGTCAGCTGTTGCAATGGAGTTGCCACTGCCGCGTAGCTTCTTGGTCTCGGTATTGATTGATGAAGATGATACGGCATCGGTAGAGATAAGGACTAACGTCCCGAGGAGGTAGATGAGAGATTGGTTGATAATATACATTGTTTGAGAGTATAATTTGATATCAATTGAGTTATCTTGATATGTTGTTGTTGGTTGTGCTATGTTTTGCAACTGCAACAAATTTATGGGCATTTGCAATGCACATACACCTAACACATAAAAATCGTGATTAGACTTTTCCGTGAATCAGCTGACGGGGGGTGTTGTAATCCATTGTTGCTGAAATAGGCGGCTCAAAGCATGTCGCCGGTTGTATTGGTTGACAAAATGATTGTCTAAAATTGTGTCACTTTGAAGGATACCGTTTCGCATTTAGAGGAGTCTTTTTGTCTTTAGAACTGCCCATCCGGTATTCTATGTCATTTTCGTATGCTTAGATGTGCCCAAAATACCGCATTAGAGTCATAGGCCATTCTAAAGCAACTTTTTGGTGATTGAACTTCAAGATTAGATGGTCATCTTCTTTGTACATGCTGATCGGCCTGAAAGGATATAATCGAGTATCTGTCCACTTAAAAGGTGATTAATCTCAAAATACAATACCCCCCTCGTTATTCAAGGGCTGCCATTTGAATCACTAGGCTGAATAAAACTAATCGTCAAGCACTCACTGCTCACTGCTTAGGGTGTCAAAGAACACGATGGATGAGGAAAGAGGCTAATTTTGACAGTTCTCTCATCTCTTGACGGTTAGGCCTATACTGCACCAGCAGGATGTAATAATATCCAGCGCTTTCCCTTCCACACATTACTGTAGTATTCAGCAAGTAATACCACCCTCCGTTCCCTAACACAGTTCATTATTACTCCCAAACAAACCAATAAACTACACGTAATGATTTATGGTTGTTGATATATAATCCATGGCATTAGATAACCCTGAGGGGCGGCGGAGATGATGATGCTTTCACTACTACTACTACAATTCTAACCATCCACAGGGCCACATCTTATCGCAAGTGTATCTTCTCTACTAATAACTACCGCCATTACCTAATCATCCATTCTTTATTTGGTCACCGCTTGCTAAATCGTCCATTCTTTATTTAGTCACCGCTCTGCACCGCTAGCTAATAAAGGCCAATACTAATCACTACTTAATTGGTGTATTGTTGTGGCGTGCGTTGAATTATCGATTGACACCCTCAGCCCAGCCAAATAATAACTTGCCAATGTATAATAGAATTTCAATTGCAATACACAACAAATTATAATACTACCATTGTATAATTATTCTGCAACAGAGGCAACACAAACCATCTGGGAAGTCTTGATAGCACTCGCCACTCGTACACCTTTACATTATTTACTCCATTATTAAAGGCATAGTAGTATACTATAACGTAATATGATTGATCAAATATCGAGGCATCATCGGATCAAGTAAAGTAATGTACTGACAGAAGACGTAATCTAATCCGAAACAACCACTCAAACAATTATATAATTTATTTAATGTCGGCCACTCATATTTATTATACTTCTCCGCAAGTATGTTGGTATAATATCCCTACGAATAAGTCCACCCCTATTTAAGAAGTATATATATATATCATATTATTTCACATTAAAAGACACCCTAACAGTGTATAAAGTGAAGCTGGGAGAGTAGAGGAGCGTTGAGTGAGAGACGGTGCATCACAAATTTTCTTGCAGAACAACACTTCAAATAAATGATTGCTGTGTTGTGTACAGACTGCCGCCGACCAGCACAATCAAGTACATTTATCAACTTACCTATCAACATATTCATGCATCAACTTGACGTTTCCAGCCGACAACTGCCAACAATAAGATGCTGCACTTAGCATCTAACATCAAAAGCAAAAGGGAGGAGATAGAGGATTTGAGAATGAATGGCGAAAGAACGGTTGGAGCCTGCTCGACCTTGAATGATAGATTTTGTGCACATCATGTGTTCACTTTATCATTCGTGTAAGCACACGCGGTTTAAATGTACATCTAAAACAAAGATATTATATCAGAAGTGATTTGATCACTGTTAGAAGTTACAAGTCACTATCAGAGATAGTAGTAAGATATCAAATAATGACTGGAAAGAGAGTAGAAGTAGAGAGAGTGAGATAAGTCTATCTGGGGTAGAGAGACGGAGAAGGAAGTCAAGTCAATGTATATCAAATCAAACAACTATTCCAGAGTACAGAAGATATGCTAAGTTTATATATACTTCTGCCATCTCCCAAACAAGATCTGATTCATCATCATCTTTCAATGACTGCAATTATCAGAGAGCTATCAAGAGTATAAAGAGTGAGTAGAGTAACCATGCTCAACATTCACTAGTAGTAGCACGAGCCAGTAACATTACCATCAGCACAGCAACTAGTTGTCTTCCTCGACCACCTTCTGGGCAGTCTCAAGCTCTAAGATGCGAGATGAAAGAGAGAAGAATGTGACTTCTGTTAGTATATATGGTTGCAAAGGCATTAAATAAAAACAAAGGCTAAAAGGCCAACACGGACTTTCCTGAGGGTTTGACAAACTCTCCATCAATCTTCTTTAGGTTGGGCAAATGACGCAATATCTCAATTCGTGCCTCTTCTCGGCTAGCAACTTCGGAGTACATGGGGTTGCCAATGAATAGAACATCCCGTAACTGCTCATTAGCCTTGAGTTTGTCAAGCTCGGCGAATGACTTGATGAGATTATTGCTGCAGTAAAGCGTGGTTAGATTCGTAAGACAAGCCAATCCATCCAATGACGCGATTGAATTGTAACTAATCCAAAGCTGTTGCAAACTCGATGCAACATCTTCGAGCTTTAGGGAACCAGAAGTTAAGAAGAGAATTAGGGGTTAGTATTTGCTTGTAAAAGTGCAAAACCAGTATAATAATACAAACAACTCATCAACAACCACACGAGAACTTAGGCAGAAGTAAGTGCTTGCCTTTTCTATCTTCTTCAGATTGTTGCGACCCAAACTAAGAATCTTTAACTCCGTCATTCCTGATAAACTAACCATCCTTTCGATACTATTTGTGGACAAAGATAGTTTCTCACACGACGAAAGTCCAGACAGGACCTTTGTATCGAGTTTGACTAGATTCTGATTGCACAAGTTGATCTCTTTTGATTCGGCTGCTGACGTCTCGGTCTTCTGCTCGAAGAGCTTGATCGCTTGTGAACAAGTCGTTGCCATTGTGTTTCTCGTGTTGGCTATTTATGAGTTGAGAGTCTGAAACTGAAAATGATTGCCCTGTTCAATCAAGTGTGCCGCACTAGTCGATGTTAGTCGATATGAGAGAGAGATCGACGTGACACTACAATGGAAGAAGGAGATAGACGCTATTATCAATAATTGTTTGTATCAATGATCAATGATAATGATAAGAAGTGATGTTGAAGTCTAAAAATAAAAGTGAGAAAAGTAAGTATTTACCTACTTAAATTATAACACTATCATCTCTTGCCTAGCCAACTACTGCATAAGAGATTATAACTGACGAAACATTGAGCATATCAAAGCTTGGCCTACAGTCATTGCTTCACCTATTACTAATACAAAATACAAACAGCCAGCTAAAGCTAGTCTCGACTCAAGAATGAAGCTTGCTACTAATATGTTAGTGCTTTACACTGTAACAACAGTGGCGGCGGCCAATGCTCTACAAATAAGACGCAATGTATTCTCTCGTCGGGTATTTACTTCAATTGGCGTTAGTGGAGCTCACAGAGCATTTGCAACAAAGAAGGAAAAGGAAAAAGAAGCCAAGAATGTCACCACCGCCGGCCGCCGAGACCTATGAAGACAACAAGATGATACCTCTCTCCTTGTCAACAAAATGTAATTGAGAGATAGACCAAGAAGAAGGTCGTGGCATAACCTAAGCAAGATGTACATATATCCTATGTTCTCTATCTTTAGAGATACTCATATTTTCATGTTTGTATCTTCATTCAACTCGGCAGCAGACATTATGCCTCGCTCTTTATTCAATTTGTACCTTCCTCATCTAACAGAATCTATCCCTCTCAGCTACCTTTCCGACAGCCTTTGTTGCCGATTTTACTACCCTCTTTGCATCTTTAGCCGCAACCTCAGCAGCCTCCTTGGCAGCGGTACTAATCTCACCCATTGCTTTATGACACGCATCTTCCTCTTCCTTGGTGGTTGCCACAGAACTCACAGAAGCCGTTGATTCTACCTTCTTCATTTTGTTCTTCTTGGAATAACTCTTCTTAAAGAACAGACTGAACAAAATAAATAAACTAACCATTTCAAATACCTGTACGGCACAGCAAAAGTAATACGTTCTTAAACTTGGTTGAACTCCCACAATCTCTTCATGCTTAACATGATAATAATGTAAGTATGCCGTGGCCACGGTATAAACCACCACACTCGTAAACTGTATCAACTGTGCCAATGTTAAGTACTTCTTCCATGGACATGATACCTTCATTAAGGCAAGGACATAGTATGAGTACATTAATACATGAATGAAGGAGTTAAGCAATGCGCCAAAGTATATATCACCACCGGGTGAGTAACGCATGGCAATCCACCATGCCCATGCGATTGTTGTGTGATGGTAGATGTGTAGGAATGATACCTAAGTTTTGGTTGGTGTGGGTGTGTATGCGTGTGTACAGGGGTATAGAGATAGTTAAAGGAACAATGACGTCAGATATGTGTTCATTTCTAAAAACTAGCATATATGCATTGCAACACAATCCCTAGAACCCCGAATACCCCTCAAACCCCGATCGAATATGCAAATCAAAAGGAATACACAACATACAAACAAAACAAACGTACCTGATCCATCTTACCCCTCAATACCATAAAGTAAGTATCAAAAAATTCTAAATATTTATCACAATAATGTACCCACACAGCATAACTAGCCATTTCACTACCCACTAAACTACGACTACCAATAAATGGATGTCCATTATATAAAACTGCAGCTACCATTGTATATACCATCCAACCATTTAATAACACTTGACTAACATTATATATTACCATTGATTCAGTTAATAATAATTTCATATCATATCTGGGTGCTAAGAATTTTTCTGTTAAATATTTTAATGTTGGTAATGATATTAAGTAGAATAATGTTAATGCCAATGGTACTTGGTAGGAATGCATATCGGTTGTTAATCCTGGCGTGGCGTTGCGTGGCGGGTAGGCGTAGTATGCCCATGTTGAAAGACAACCGGTTAGGATTGATGCTGTTGTGTATCGAGCGAGTGTGGAAGGTGTCTTATTATTGGTACCGCCATTGTTTGGTGGAGAACACATGATATTAGTAGTGTGTATTGTTATAATGTTTGGTGGAGGCAGAGTACCTTACCTACTTATTTATTAAATGGTGCAAGTTCTTTGTTTTTCATTGGCTATTGTCGATGCAATTTTGCCCAAATTGGTGCGTGGTGTTTTTTGGCGATATCCAATGGCGATAGCAACAGCCTTTTTAGTCAATAAAAGTTATTAAGGGTGGTGTATAAGATCACTCATTTCCATTCACCAGATGAGCTTGTACTTGACCCCAGAGTGGACATTCGATTAGACAACAATAGGAGGCGCAATACAACATACCTTAATGCAGCACTCGAGTAGAGTAGTTGGAAAGAGTAAAAATCTTAAAGATACGAATGGGGTATCCTTGGTGTCACTTACATACTAGTAGGTACTCTACATAGGCTGTGAGCTGTTACACACTGATGCAGTCTAGTTATATGCTGTCATAGTACTCCCTTTTGATATCAAATACAATAACATTTAACACTTAATCTTTACAGGACTACATATTCATATCAAGACGTACAGTACAACTTCTTCTTGTCCTATCATGCTGTCCAAGTCATTTCTAAAACACTTAAAATCCTACACACTCGGTGGGGCACGCAACTCTGGCACGAGTCCTGGGACATGATGGAGTTTCTATGTATATAGGATCGTTGTAGCATTTAGTTCCAATTGTACATTCGCCAAAGCCTCCATTTTTGTTGCATCTCTTGTCGGGTCTGGAACCTATCCATGAGCAGTCTCGGGTGTTTCCATTGTTTTGTCTAAAGTACCAGTCACCACAACCAATAAAAACAGTTGGAGCCGGAGTGATGGGCTCATTTGTTGGTTCAGGAGTTGGGGCAGTTGTGGGGAATGGTGTTGGCTGTTAAAAGAAGATGAACATAAGATGTGAGCACATGCTGATACAAATCAGTCTAGTGTATCACACCACATCTCATGCATGATACAACAAGTTACAATATAAAAATCTAGAGAACACACAACTTTATGAGGACTTACACTGGTCGTAGGAATTGGCGTAGGTGAAAGTGTTGGAGGCGGAGTAGATACGGTCGGCGAGGTAGTCGGGTTGGGCTGGATAGAGATTGAGAAGAAGAGTTATGAGCAATACTTTTCAATAGAAGCGAAATTCAAGAAAAGAATCACTTACTGTAGGTTCATTTGTCGGATTCTTCGAAGGCGATTGAGTAGGCTCATCCGTAGGATTCTTCGACGGGGATAAGCTTGGACTTGGCGTAGGGGCATCAGTGGGTCCATTCGTTGGCTGTTTGATGATGAGAAGATGTTAATGTAAGTTTTGAAAGTGACTAATTGAGAGTGACTAAATAGACATATACATACCTCAAGAGTTGGCTTGTTTGTAGGACTCTTCGAAGGTTGAGATGAGACAGGAGGATCAGTTGGATTGGGAGTGACAACCTCAGGTTCCGAAGGGCTCATAGACGGCGACTTTGATGGTGATACAGAGGGCGTATCAGATGGCTAGTATTGATATGAGAGAGAGAAGCAAAAGAAGAAGTTAGAAAAAGTCGAACACATATCATACACAGAAGAGTCATATAATCTAAGTTGCAAGTGTACTTACCGACTTTGTAGGTTCCTTCGTTGGTGATTGAGAAGGCGACATACTTGGCTTGACTGATGGAGATCCACTTGGCCTGTTCGTTGGTACTGTTGATGGCGGTTGAGTGGAGCTGTTGTTGGATTGGCCGATGGTGATTGAGAAGGCCCTTTTGATGGCGATAGAGAAGGCATGTTGCTTGGGCTCCTCGAGGGCGATAGGATTGGGCTCTGTGTTGGCTTAAGATGTGAAGAGTAAGAGAAAAAAAGAGAGAGTTTTTTTAGCGGAAGGTATCCTCAAGAAGATACTATGCACACAGAGAACAACTTACCTCCTTTGACGGAGCTTTGCTCGGAGCTTTTGAGGGAGATAGGCTTGGGCTGGTTGTTGGCTGTGGAGATGAATGATGAGAAGAAGAAAGAGAGTGAGTTTTTTTGTTGAAATAGCCAACGGTATCCTTGGGTATCCTGTGAAAAGAGCACAAGAAGATATTCATCTCCCCTATCTCTTCCTACTTACCTCTGTCGACGGCTTGACTGAAGGTGATGTGGTGGGAGAATCAGTGTTTGGATTTGACCCAGCAGAGACAACCGGAAAGATCAAGTCATCGGCTTCATCATAACCTCCATTGCCACATGGGTCTGCACTTCCTTGGTAACGGAATCGAACTCTTACAGCATAAGTACCACTCGATTCAAGAAGGAATGATGTTGGTGATGTAATATCTTGATCACCACTTCCCCCAGGACTAGCAGAATCTAAAGGAGTCCAAGCAATGGTAGCGGCTGTGATATCGTCTGTGTAGTAGAAGTCTGCAGTGTCCGCAGTAAATGTACTCCATGCATAAACTGAGGCTCGTACCGTAGCATATCCTCCGACTCGAAGAGATCCCCCATCAGGATTTCCAAATTCATCCGAGGAGTAGACTAGAATACTTTCAAGTGATTCATCACTTCTGTACGACCCGGAGTTACCATCAGAACACCCATCAATAGTGTTTGGAGAGTTCAATTCACCCGCAGAGGTAGGTCCTTTAGTGGCCCTTCCTAACAGTAGATCGCCAGAAGAACAAGATGTGCCGCTGTTAATGCAATGGGGTACATTATACTCTGCATCTAGCGAGGCAGTCTCAGCACCAGTGCCTGGTGGAGGCGGAAGTGCACTAGGCGATGTAGACGGGCTCGTACTTGGCGATGCAGTTGGCGTTTTTGAGGGGGTCTTCGAAGGAGGAGGTGGAGTTGGGCTCGTTGTAGGAGACTTCGAAGGGCTTGTACTTGGTGATGCAGTTATAGGCTTAACTGATGGAGATCCACTTGGCCTATTCGAAGGAGATTGTGAGGGAAGTGATGTTGGAGTTGCTGTGGGTGATTCAGTTGTTGGGGTCATGACTGGACTACTCGAAGGCGAATCAGTGATCGGAGCCTTGGTTGGAGCTCGTGAGGGAGATAGGCTTGGACTGGATGTTGGCTGTGAGATGAATGATGTGATAGAGAGAGTTGAAGAACATGTCATTGAGTTTATTAATGAGAAGACAAGAAGCAAAAAACAAGATATCCTTTTGGGTATCCAAATTTGTTTAAAACATGAGAGAGAGAACTTGATAATAAACCAAATAAGGCTTACCTTCTTGGAAGGAGATCCGGTCGGCTCATTTGAAGGAGATGACGAAGGACTCTTACTTGGTGATGCCGAGGGCATACTGCTTGGGGATCTCGAGGGCATATCTGTTACTGGTGATCGTGAAGGAGATCGGCTTGGAGATCTTGAGGGTGAATCAGTGATCGGAGCCTTGGTTGGAGCTTGTGAGGGAGATAGGCTTGGGCTGGTTGTTGGCTGTGAGATGAATGATGAGAAGAAGAAAGAGAAGAGTGAGTTTTTTTGTTGAAATAGCCAACGGTATCCTTGGGTATCCTAGTGAAAAGAGCAAAGAAGATCTTCATCTCCCCTGATCTCTTCTTACTTACCTCTGTCGACGGCTTGACTGAAGGTGATGTGGTGGGAGAATCAGTGTTTGGATTCGATCCCAAATCTAGTACATACTGAATGATACCATTCCATACTCGAGGAGAATAGCCACAATTGAATATACCACCACATCCTCTACCTTGATAAAAGGTAAGGTCATCATTTCCGGCAAATACATTTCCTTCAGTGTTGCCATTTGTGTATCGAATACCGCTATCTGACTGGACGTGAAACGAATGAGTGCTGCCAGCAGATATGGTGACAGGTTGAGCTAGAGCCCCAACAACAGTTGGACTATCTTGACCTTGGCAATTGACGTTCCCATTGAAGATCGTCCTCCAGCCAGTAGAACTACTATAAAAACCGGTATAATCACCCGGCCGATCATAAATCCGTACCGTGTATGGTCCCGCATTATTCGTGTGAATGTTAAATCCTGTTACAGTGATATCTTTCTCTGCCCGTACCTTGAAGACATTACCACCAGAGGCATTGTTATCTTCAAAGGTTGTCTCAAGGAACCTAGTTGATCCAGGAGGAAGTGTTGGCCTTGACGTTGGAGAATCACTCGGAGCCGAAGTTGTAGGGCTAGTTGAGGGAGACTTCGAAGGACTTGATGTAGGATTATTTGTTGGATTTGCTGTAGTAGGAGATGAAGTCCCTTCCAAGGCATATTCAATGTTTCCATTCCATATTGAAGCATCGTTATACGTGTAACCTCCAGGTTCTCCGACTGTGACATTTCACAGTTCATGAGAAGAAGATGAGAACAATTGTAATATGAGTACATTTGGCTTATTTGATATTGAAGTAGTCAAATCAACGAAACTACATATTTGAATACACAAAATCATACGATAAAACGATACTAACGCGGACTTACCTGTGCCTTTGCCAATATGTATGATTAGATCAGCATTCTGAGTATAGATGCTGTCTAATGGTCCTGCATTGGTGAGGAATCGAACACCAAGGGAGGAGTAAAAGTAAAAGGAACGAACCTCTCCGGCAGATAAGAATACTGGGCTACTCAACTTTGCTAATGGGGTTGGTTGACCAGATCCATTACCGGTAAAGCTCTCGTTCATTATTTCATTCCAACCACTATTAGTATATTGGTAATCCTGCCATTCGCCAGCCCTGTTAAAAATTTTCACTGTGCCTGATCCCGAGTTCTGAGTATGGATAGTGAACGATGTAATGGCCAAATCATCCTTGGCCTGGACCTTGAAGATGTTGCCATATGCATAGCCAGCGTTTGAAGAAAATGTTGTCTCAAGAGATAGACAATCTGGTCCACAAGAACAACCATCAGCAGGGCATGTAAAGAGATTTTCACCGGCGCTCGGCTCACAAACGCCATTACCTGTTGTATTGGAAAAAAGAGAATGAGATATATTAGCGCAATGTTTGAAGGAATAGAGACTGACACATATGAAACAAATACTTGCCGCAGCAGTCAGCAGCAGGAGTTCCAGCGACACAAAGCCCAGACGATGTATCACATGACTCGACTCCATTGCACGAACTCAAATCATCGCAGTCTGAGTCTTGAATACATTCATAGATGGATACATCGGCACGTCCAGGGTTGACACTAGTGTTAATACTATTCACCTCAACAGTAAGAGGGAAAGCGTTCAGACCAACTTCTCGAAAGGCCGGAATTGTGTAAGAGTTTCCCTGGCTTAACTTGAAAAGAAGTTGCGATGGAGCTCCAACGCCAGCCTCTCGTGGAGCTGAGGTGATCATGACCTGATTACCCCCTTCCCGAGTTCCCGAGTTAAATCCAGACTTTCTGTTGAATGCAACATAATAATCGGTTTCTTTTACAGTGTTAAGCTTGAGGACGACATTATCAGAGGGGTTGGCATTGACATTTTGATGATCAACCTGTCCAATTAGTTGTGTGTTGATCAATTTACTGTCTCCCGCTTCATACACTTGATGACGAGAAGAATACCAACCCAGCTGCCAGTTTTTGGCTCTGAATGAGAGAGGTAGGGATAAGAGTAATTAAGATGAGTATATACAAGCAAAACACTGAAGATAAAAAGACTTGAATAAACATACCCATTAAAACACATCAAATACCCATCGTCCAAGGAAGAGGAGAAGCCCATTTGTCCTGTGCGATCATCATATTCACCCTCTGGAAGGCTGCCTTCGTTTGAATGATCCAGTCCAATGTTATGACCAAGTTCGTGCATCTAAAGGTATATTCCGTGGAGAATGCGGGGGTAAGTTGCATGTATATGATAGGACAACTAAGCATATGCACATCACTTACCTGAGTGGAGAGATATGTAAACCAGTTATTCTTGTAAACGCTTCGCCATCCTGGTAGACTGGCATAGGCGATTCCACTCATGCTACCTTCCGGCATGCACATCATGACATGGTCGGCGAGCGACTGGGGAGAAACGCCAAACTGAGCGGTCAACTCGTCAGCAACCTCATTACGTAAGACACCATCACCAGCAGAGGCAGGGCTTGGAACATTAATCTCTACGGCACCTAATAAGGATCATTGAGAGAAATGGGGAAGAAGATAGATGAGAGACTTATCTATCAAAAATGTTCCGTCATATCATATACAACAAATACATACCATTGACAATGTTAACACTGTTACCAGTACGCGGAGTTGCTTCAATAAAGTTCAACTGATCGTACGAACAAGCCTTGTACTGACTGCGAAGATTAACGAGATCACTTCCATCTCCATCGGCATTATTACCAAAGACTGAATCACTCAACCGATCAATAGACGCGGTAGGAGCTGAATCAGAGGCGATGACACGAACAACTAATACAGTCTTTGTACCAGTAATTGCAAGTTGACGACGATTCTTCCATGGCTTCAGCTTATTCTTAAACTTCTTCTTAAACTTCTTCTTAAACTGCATCATCTGCCCGGGGGGTAATTTGATAGATGC
>Ga0214479_100794_pt1 | contig 16247 bp, 13 predicted proteins | sample M1_20Mar14CPVII9_5_FD_165054 | JGI IMG/M metagenome (GOLD analysis project Ga0214479, IMG submission 165054) | Marine eukaryotic communities from Monterey Bay, California, United States - M1_20Mar14CPVII9sort6BwellE14 | ecosystem: Environmental > Aquatic > Marine > Unclassified | place: USA...
GACCGACGAAGAAGCCTCATTAACATGTTCGACCGACGAAGATGCAGCCCTTGCCTCATTCTCTAGCCTTGTAGCCTTATCGAGGGCCTTACCTCCATCAACCATTACACTCTTACCATCACCGCCAGCTTCTTGATATAGTCCAAGTGTTCTTTTGAGTAAAGATCCTGCCGCAGTGTGATTCTCAGACTTGGCAATAATGAAACACATTGGCCAATACTTAAGATTTCTATCTGAATTACCACAATGTCCACATTGAAACTGATCTCCTTTACATATTCCCAGAAAGAAGTCCATTTCTAGTTGGACGAGACCAGTGGGATACATCTTGGTAGCCAACTTAGCTAGATCGGGCGAGTGTAAGAACTCAAAAGCGATGTAAGTCCAAGTATGCTTGTTGTGATCATGACTATGTACTCTAATCATGTCGTTCACTAACCTCCCATCAGCAGTCATAAAGTATCGTGTGTAGTCATTCATATTGAATTGGCTTCTCCTCTCGTCACTGTCTTCTGCTGTCATGAGATGATTCAATATATGATACAACTCTTCACCCACCTCGTACATTATTGGGACGTACCGGCGGTTGTCGTTGAGCTGATGATGCAGTGCGGGTTGGATCGTATACATTACTATTTGATATTGATTGCGTTGCTGTACTACCCGAGCGTCTACTTCTACTCCTTCCTTCACCCTCGACATCCCATGTACTGTTGGAAAATGGTTGACTAAATTGTGCTGCAGTTATACGTTGATCTCTGGTAAGACGAGCATTTTCCTCTTTTATACGGAAGTAACGCTCAGCCTTAATCTCTTCATTTCTATCTTTAGCAATGGCATCGATTAGTATACCCTCTTGTCCGTTATCAGCAGAAGTATCATGTGTTAATGCATCATTGATATGATTTGGTGGCGCCGATATACTATTAGCACTAGCACCATCTATGGCACTACGTTCTGAATTGTTGTTATTATTATTATTACTGATATCGATACTGCTATTGCCATTGTGGATAGATGCAGTTGTAGATGGCGTATTGCTGTTGTTGATAGGAGGGTTGGTATTGTTAGCCTTGCCTTCCCATTTATTCCTTATCCTGTCAATGATAGATGGCATCATATTTTGTCATTGTCGGAACAACAGCCCGATATATTACCCCTCAACTACTTCATTGCAATAGAAATGATGGGAGAAGTCGAGGTATGTTGGGCGGGGGTGGCGCGTAAAGCGAGAAGATACCATTGGATTTAGCGCGTGCTGTCGTATTCTATTTGGAACTACGAAAATTGTTCTAAATTGGTCAGCCGGCGGCATACTATCGTTTACCATGATTGCTTTGTTAGTTGTTAGCGACTTTTGCCGTTGCTAAATAAAATCGAAAATGGAAACTCTATGTAGCTACTACAGACTACAACTGACGTTTGTTAGGTAGTACTGCTGTAATTAGTAATTATTATATCGGCAGATATTGGTATACATTCATCCAGAATATAGTCTTTGCATGCAATTGCAACTTGAAACAACTAAACAACCTCCGACTACAGCATGACTTCATTCCCAATCGGCAGCAGTGTGCTCCTTCAAAACCTAGTAAAAGGTGCTCATCTCAATGAAAAGAAAGGTATAGTCAAATCACGTCTATCCACAACAGGACGACAAGAAGTATACATCTTTGAAGAAAACAAGTCACTATCAATCAAACCTACAAATCTCAAATATGAACCACGTACCTTATCAAGTTTAAGTATTCCTGAAATGAAAAGTATATTAACAAATGGTATAGGATCATCAAATTCAATTGATTTTACTGGATTAGATAAAGATAGTTTACGTACAATGGTACAAGATGAAATTGATAATGTAGATGATACTATTGAAATTGCTAAATTGGTTGCTAAGGCGAATGAACCAAAGAATATACCAGCAACTTCTACAATGAATGGCAGTGGTGGTAGTGCAGGAGGACAGCAGTTTAGTAGTTCCCAATTACGTCAGGGTGCTGAACGTATGTCAAGTATGTCAGCTGATGATATTAAACGACAAGCACAGACGATGAAGGCAATGGGTCCAGCGGCATTGAGGAATATGAATCCACAATTCGCCAGTATGAGCGGTAAGTTTTATTGTTTGGTATGTTGGTGTATTGCTGTTTGGCTGGTATGGTGTATTAATTGATTCCTAATCTTCATCTCTCTAATATCAACTCCATCCAATCTTATCATTCAATTAAGATGAACAAATCAATATGGCAATTACACAAATGGAAGCAGTTGCCAATAATCCCAGTCAGTTACAAATGGCAGCACAGCAAATGAAGAATATGAGTGAATCAGAGTTAGACCAAGCTGTTAAACAAACTGGATTCAATGGAGGGGATGCTGCCGCGGGAGGATCAGCGCCATCATCAACAACCACCGCCGCCGCCACACCAAACGCTCTACCCAACATATCCCAATCACAAATGCAACAAGCAACAAATCAATTAACTAATATGACACCAGAACAGCTCAAACAGCAAGCAGCCATGTTAAAATCAATGTCATACGATCAACTTCGTGCTACCAATCCACAAATGGCCAACATGTCAGATTCTCAAATACAAATGTCTATACAACAATTGGAAATGATGGCAGATAATCCAGCCATGGTGAAAATGGCCGCTGATCAAATGAAGAATATGAATGAGAATGATTTTGAAAATATGAGGAAGAGTCTTGATCCGAATACTATGCCAGCCGGACAAGGCAGTAACGGCACCACAGCGAGTGGTGGTAATGCACCGCCTCCAAATCTAACCAGTAATATGATGACGTCTCTCCTAACCAATCCCGAACAACTCAACTCAATCGTCAAGACTATGAAGGCTAGTCCTGATATGCTGAAATCAGCATTAGGTCCCATGATCAATGGTGGTAGTGAAGCACAACAGAAACAGATGAATGATGCCATTGATTCATTCGTTCGAATGGATGATGCCAAGTTGGAAAAGTATCTAAAGTTGGCTAATGGATTACAACGAGTTGCAACTCCATTTGTGAATACATTTGGCAAGGTGAAAGATATGACGGGACTTTCAGCGAAGACATTATTTGGTCTATGGAACTTGATGGTATTCGTTTCGTTTGTCGGAGCTGTTCGATGGTGGACGTCAAGAAATGGTGGAGATGATGATGTTGTTGGTGTAGATGATGTATTGAGTAGAAGTCATGAGGAGGTACCCGATATGAGCGGTGTTGCGGATGAGTTTTGAGTTGACAAATGAAAGAAGAGCGATGAGGAAGAGGAGGCGACGGACAAGAAGGAAGGATATCATCCTCGAACAACCGAAGATCAGGCAAGGGGATTACTAGTGTGCAGAACATAATCACATAGCATGATATGTTTGAATCCTCATACTTACTAATACCATGGATGTATTCATACTTACTAAAACCATGGATGTATATCTAATGAATCTAACAACTATATATATTGCCTCACGCACTAATTCCCTCCCGGTGACACCAAACAAAATCGTACTTCGGAATCAAAATATACAAACATTTCGTGTACGATGTTTCGGAAACGGACATTTAAAATTCAAAAACTCAATCAAGTCGTTGGTCGAGAAATAATATATCAGCTACATACTAATCTATTATACCTACAGTGGATTGATGAAGTTTCTATTATCCAAAGGCAGATAGTATAAGGTAGGAAACTAGTATGGTCAAGCTCCGATATCATCTACGCAAGAAGTCCGACGGCGGCGGCGACGATACGGTTAAAGAAGGTTTGCTCAACAACAACAAACAACCACCTATGAGCAAGCCCAAATTATCAACCAACATTAGTAAACTATTGCAATTCGGCCGTAAGAAAACTAATAGTGCAACTACATCATCGTCATCTTCATTTGCCGATCATATAGTTGTTGATGAAGTAGTGCAATCAGCCGACAGCACATACAAATCATCTCCACAAGACAGTGCATCATCGCCATCAAGCAAACAACAAAACAAACAAAACATAGACTCGGTACCATTAAAGAAATCAATCTCATGGGTAGATGATGTAGTAACCTCCCTTTCATCACCTGTGGCAGATGCTATTAATCCAAATTGTCGTTTACCATTAGATGGCTCATCGGATGATGTTTCCATTGGACAACAACAGCAACCATATGATGAAGTACCATCAAGTTCTGGTCTACCCTCATGTCGTTTATCATTCAGTGAATCATTAGATGTTGTACCTGATTTTAATGATGTTATTGTTGTACCAACAAGGTCTAGTAGAAGTAAGGATACAGTTGAATATGAGGGTTTAACTTTTTCATCGGGAGAGAGTACTGCTAGTTTATCGTCTATATCATCCGAAGAAGGTAGTGCTGGTCGTCTTCGAGCTCCTCGTATTGCAAAAGATCGACGTGCTCGTCGCACCTCTGTAAAAGGAAGGGGTACAAAAGCTAGGAAAAGTGGAAAAGGAAGTACAAATCTCAATTCAACAACAAATTGGTCATCTTGCTTCGAAATTGCGTCATTCATTACACAACCTCTGTTAGATATATTTGATACCAAGTATTGTGGATGTGTTAAACTGTCTAGTGTGAGTAATAAAGAAAGAGATGAAGAAGAGGTGAATGGTATTAACATGTATGATTATCAGATTGTTAATGTTATTCAACATTGAACAACTTTATGGGGAAGAGGGTATTGAGAGATGAGAGAGATGCCACTAAATGTTGAAAGTTAAGGAATGATTGGCTACATATCGGCGTAGGTGTAGAAGTGTAAGGGTAGTAGATGAGGTAAATGATTTGCACTTATTCATTAACCACCTCTTTGAGGAAAGAAACTATTCCACTTTTATATCATATCAAGGCAGGGGCATGCACTACAGCCACATACTATGCTTAGAGTCTCCTCATGGCATGAGCCTTACGCTGACGAATCTCTTCGAGCTTCTCCTGTTGAGATTGATCACCCTGCAGCTGTTCTTCCATAACAGTATACTCAGCTATCTCCTTCTTCGTCATGGGTTCAATGTAAAGCATCGGAAATTCCCTGATGAAATCATAAACCACCGCCAGTTTCATCCGCTTAATCTTCTCCATGACGATATGGAATGTACAAGAGTCAGCCTTTTCAAACCAATCGATCATAATTGGCAATACTTTAAACTCCCATTCAAAGAAGGGTTCCATAACGAAATGAGAATGGTTCCGAACGATCTTTGTCATTGCAACTTGCTGTTTGTCTTCACTACCGTTCAATACCAGATTATCAATCAAACTTCCACTACTTTCACCACAAACTGACTGTAAGGTATGGTTTGATAGGTGAGTGTTGTTTACACTGGAGGTATCACAAAGTAACTTTGAAAAGGGTGTCCATCCATCAGCAGTAATTCCATTATCATGTAGTCCCAAAGTCTTGAGAGTGGAGTTATTGGTCAGTGCCTCCGCAAATACTAATGCTCCCTCGTCTCCAATGTTGTTCATTCCCAAATCAAGCTCAACAAGTTTACTGCCAGGAGCTTCCAAAAGATTTGCCACAATCTTCCAACCTTTAATTGTAATTGAACCATTCCGTGAAAGGTCCAGCTCTCGTAACTGATTACCATTAGATAGTGCATTCACTAACTCTTTTACTCCTTCATCGTCAATGTCGTTATTTTGGAGATCGAATTTTTGTAGCTGGGTAGTAGTACATCGTAGGAGAGTTGATAATGCCGTACATTCATTTCTGCCAATGCTTGTCTCATTATCTAATAAACCAAGTTCTGTAAGTTGTGGATGCATGCTACACGCAGTAATGATATCAACCAATCCAACCTCACTGGTACAATTCGAAATGCGGATGCTCTTTAATGATTTGCAATTCCCGATGGATAACGAGAGTTGACGAATACCCGCGGCTTGAAAACCACAATCATCCACCTTAAATTCTGTTAGACTATCATTGCATTTGAAAAATTGATCTAACATCTGCAATGCCTGTCCATCCGATAGATGCCTACCATACATACCACTCAAGTATATTGTTCTGATTGTCTTGTTGCAGCTGAGGCCTTTGTAGAAAGTATCAGTGTAGTCAATACCCCGGCACATATACAATTCCGTAAGAGATGTATTTTGACCAAGGAAATACCCTAACCAACCAATATCCTCTTTATCGCTACCCCAACCATCTCCAATATCGGGAATGTAATCTCGACGATCTCCATCAGTATTATCTTTATCTATTATCCACAACTTATCAAATGGTTCATAATCGAGTAATGTTACATTATCTTTTAGACATAGTAGAATCTTCTGGTTTTGTTCTTCGGGTGTAATATCCTCGACATTCATGCTGCCGACCAAGGCTTCATCAAATCGTTCATACGTCATAATTGCAGCCTATATATATTAAGAACAGATAAAAAGAAGTTAATTAGCAACAACTGTTGGTTTCATATATGTGTCGAATACATAGAGCTTTCGATTGGTAGTTCGGTGCATCTCTAGATTGAAATTACTTTTTGCATTGGGTTACTGACTTTCTCACACGAAGCGCTGCAAATTTCATACATGCATAATACCTTTTATCTCGATAACACGATATACAAAATATTCATTACCAATTGATAAAAGCCACATAATATGAACTGGAAACTATATGATATGAAACTAAATAACACCAACTCAAAAATAAATGCTCACATCATGTGCATCAAAATTAAAATCTATAATAAGTTCACTCCGCCGCCATATATCACATTCATACCCCATTAACTGTACATAACTCACCACTATGGTCTCCTCCTACATAAAATGAATGTCAAATACAGTAGAAGATGCCGTCTAATAGCCTGCTATCTACCTCCCAATTACACCTAAATAAAGCACACAGCAATAAAATCGTACTTTGGTATCATAATACAGACTATCGTATGACGATACTATAAATGATACGGATTTCTGATTTCTCAAAAAGTTCGTCAAATTTGAATGAGTTGAGGAAACAAATAACAGTCAAAAGGTTATCTCCATCCGCCTCATTTCTAAACTAAGATGGTGGTAGTATAGTAGAGCTCGCTGCAGTAGCGTATCAATAGACGATATACAGCGGTGGAGAGGTACTGCAACATGACCTTGCTCAGCCGGCGCAAAAAGAAGTCGGGCAGTGGCGGAGCTCATCTCTCCAGCAAACGACATAGCAAATCATCATCAATTGCAATACCCAAACTAATACCAACAAAGCAATGGCCAATGAGGCGTAAAACTAAATTAGTTGTATCTGATAACAGTAATACAATAGATAATAGTTATGACGATCAATCACTAAATACCAACCATGATGATGATATAGTATCGCCACCGAGAGTTCATTCATCGGCCAAGAAGTTAGGTCAGTTAGATGAACGTCGGTGCTCCTCTAGGTAACCACAATAACAATAGCAACAACAACAGCCGTACATCATCAATGAATACAACAAATGCAATAATCGAAGATGATTCAATAGCCCAGCGTTTAATGAAAGAAGATGAAACAGGTATACGCCTAATCTCGAAACGTGTATCATTATCACAATTTATTGAAAAAGATAAGATAGCACTACTAAATGAAGAAGATGATGAAACAACCGCATCTATATCCTCCAATGATAAAAGTAAACAAAGTGAAGAAGAATCATTAATATAATCTCCAAAATCTGATACATCATTATCACGCTTGTTAACTTCCAACCCACATAAGAATGAAGAAGGCACAATATACGAGGAAGAAGAAAAGTTTTGCGTTGGATCCAATAATACCTGTCTCGAGGTTCTATCTGTATTTATTATTGAACCAATAACAACATGTTGTAATATTATGGGATATATCTGTGATCCGATTGTTAGTGGTGATATATTCAATATGCAATATTGTGGTACAGAGGGTGGATGTGGTATTGATAAGTTGTGTGGTTGTGATGGGAATGGTAGAGAGTGGGAGGATGATACGGTGAAAAGTGTGAATAGCTATCGTAGACGCTGATGATTATGCTTATATGAGCTTGTTAGGCCGAGGGGGTTCAGATGAATAATTTGGTGTGGGAAACAGAGCGAAGTGCTGATGTTTGGGAGATTGAACAAGTGAGGTTTGAGGTTTAGACTCTCCTCGGGTAGACATCATCTTAATTGAACAGTGTACAGCTAATGAAATCTCATCTAGAACGTACTGATATTACAATTATGTACTATTCTAAGCATATCCCATATTACGATACACCCGTGAGTGCCGAATCATTCAAGAAATAACACATGAGCAATTGCAAACCGTGCTATATTCAGGGTTGTCAAACATACTGCCAGTGCTCATTCTAGATCCTAGACGTCTGACAGACCTCCTCTTTTCATTTCGACCCATATTGGAACAACCAACCAGCATAGGCAGTTCTCTGACAAAGTCATATATAGCATTAAACTTCATCACTTTGATCCTCTCTTCATAATCGACAGCACAAGCAGCTGCCTTTGCAAACCAAGTCACGAGGAGAGGTAAGACTTTCCATTCCCATTCAAAGAAGGGATACACATTGATGCGAGAGTGGTGTTGTAGAATCTTTTTCATAGCCACTTGTCCTTTGTCTATACTACGACCGTTCAGTGCAAGGGATGAGCAAATATGGTGAGCTGGATGAACTCCTTTCCCAATAGACTTAAGTGTATGATTCGAGACATATGTTTTGTTGACACTGGAGACATCATGAAGTAGTTTTGAGAATAATAACCAACCATCATCTGTGATAGTATTGCCTGCTAAATCCAATGTTTTTAATGTTGAGTTGTTGGCCAGAGAATTTGCCAAAATAGCCAAAGTGGTACTGTCAATATTGTTGTCATAGAGGAGTAGCTTCTCTAGGCTGGAGTCTGGTCTTTCCAAAAGAGTTGACAGTGTCTTGTAACCTTCTGATGTGATAAGCTGGTTTCGTGCAAGGCTTAGGCGCACCCATTTACTACCACCAATAGCATGCACCAAAGACTTGACTGATTCATCATCAATATTGTTATCTTGTAGATCGAGTTGTTGTAACTTCGTAGTACCCCAGCGGATCATAGTCGATAGTGCCACACATTCAGTTCTGCCAATATTCATACCTGGTAATCTTAGCGTTTCAAGATTAGTATGCACGCCTAATGCTGTGATGACGTTATTCATTTGTCCTCCCCCAATCTGATTATAAGATAGAATGATTTGCTTTAGTGATTCATTGTTGAAACCCCCCAAAGCAATAGATAGCTGAAGAGCACCTTCAGTACCAAAGATACAATTGTTAATAGAGATTTCGTTTAGATTGCTGTGTTTTTGTTTGAATGGATCCAACACGTAAAAGATCTGCCCATCTGATAGATCAACATTGAGATGAATTTTTCGGATTGATTTGTTGCAACTAAGCCCTTTGTAGAAAGTATCATAAATAGGTGTCTTAACTTCTAGCTCTTTTACGTATGAATTCTTCCCAAGGAAGCATCCCAACCAGCTTATGTCCTCCCTCTCACCAGGAATATAAGTTGTCCCATCTCTCCAATCGCCTTCATATGAACCATCGCTTATTACCAATATATTAAAAGATGGATCATTTTGTTTGAGTTTATGTAGGATCGCTTGGTTTTGTACATTAGGTGTAATATCCTCAATTTTAATAGTATTCTTAGGTAATGGTTTATAATAATAATGTGCAGCCATGATATTAAATCACCTGCAATAAGCGAGGAAGGAGACATGTGATGTGTGTTAAGTTTTAAGTCTTTGGTACACATCATATATTATAATATATAAAAAAGAAACAGATCATTTGATACCCGACGGCAACCTACCGACTAGTCATTAAACCCAGCAAATCCAAAAAGTATAGTCAATATATGTGACCATATTAGACAAAGTTTAAAGATGATAACGTGTCATAATTCATAATGTGATAACCATCATTTTCAAGATCATACCCCTGTCGATAAAAATGATACCACACCCGCCACCGCCGCCGACAAAAGAAGATTAGAAGTATAATAGAACATACCAATTAGAAATATTCAAACAATAGGGATAGTAGCACAGCATCTAAATAAATACCACTTGCCTGGCCTCAAGTAACTAATTGCAATAGGATATCGTTCAATCGCTAAAACTTAAAATGATCAAAAGCCAAAATCCATCATAGACTTATCGATTGAGAGAGAAGCCACTCAAATAGAGTGTGATAGTAGGTCGATAGTTCAGTGGATTAGGACTGCGGTATCAGCACAGAAGAGAGTAGATTCGTCATAATATTGGTGACACCCCTCTTCCGGTACGCGGAGGACATAGAAATATAATTCATCGTCATTTATATTTTTTAGCCATCAACTCTTATATCGCCATCAAAATTAGCCATCAACTACTGTTAGCCATATCGTCTACAATACAATATCAGATAACATCATTATTGCAATAAAGATGGCCGAAAGTCGAGGACGTCAGAGAGTAAAGCCTGCACGCTATCAAGATGAGGATGATGAGAAAGAGAAAGAAAAACACTCGAAGAAAGAGATAGGCTCGACAGAGAAGAAGTCTGCAGCAAATCTTTCAGCAGATGATAATAATGAGGGGGCATCTTCCTCCGCTGATGACAAATCTATCATCTCCAACGCTAGTAGCAGTCGACGTCCGGGTATATCAAAGCCAAAGCTACAAAAAGACGCGGTTGCAATACTAGAAACTTGGTTTAATGCAAACATTAATAATCCATATCCATCCAAAGAAGCAAAGTTAGTATTAATGGAACGATCAGGTCTAAAACAAAAACAGGTTGAGAGTTGGATGGAAAAACAACGACGTAAAAAGGGTGTACAAAAGCAATGTTTCTATTCCGAGGAAGCAAAGTCCAAATTAGAAGCATGGTTCAATACTCATCAATCTAATCCCTACCCTACAAAAGAGGATAAAGAAGCATTATCAGCAGAAAGTGGTTTATCTATTGCTCAGGTATCAAGTTATATGGAAAAGAGACGGGCCAAGAAGAAGGGATTGAAACGCAAGAAGCGTAAATCTACCGAAGCTGCTGAAACTACAGAGATGGCAAGGGTAGTAGCAAACAACAACAATAATGATGATATAGGTGGATTAATGGCTCCGTCTGTATTGGGGAATGATAATGATGAGTTATTTGCAGCACAATATCAACAACCCCCACATTATCAACAACAGCAGCAAATGTCTACCGCCTCATTACCGTCGGGAGAGGTGAAGCAAGTTTTAGAGATTTAGATGCAAGTAGTATGGATAGCTAATAGATGGGAATAAAGATATCTCGTGCATTCATAGTATACAAAGATTGGGGGATTATCTCTCTCCGAATCATATCATAGAGGGGACTTACAAACAAGCATCATGTATTTGGGTGGATAAAAGTAGAAGATTCGGAGAGAAGAGAAGAAGGAGATTTGTATCGATTAGATTTGTATCATCGATTACCAGTGGCTGCATCATGTTTGTGTTTGAGAGTATAGATTCATAATTTGTACATAGTTTTGTTGTTTATCATCGATATGCATATTGTTTCTACTGTATTGGGTATGTTTTGGTATCATTCAGTTCCACTTACTCGCACATCCCTCCTCTCCTAAGATATCTTTTGGTGAGGATACCAAGTTTCTTATCCTGTGTTGCGTTGATCTCTTGCAGTATACAATACAATGACCCCATTTACAAATACAATGAGATATTTAAGATCAATGATAGTTTAAATGGAGGAGGGGCGGTATGTTGAGGCAGTATAGATTAGATTCTATAATTATTTTAAACATTGCATAGGCAGTGGTTATCAACTCAAAAGCAATATGTTGGGCCCTATGCAGAGTTGCAGTCGTTATCGGAGTTTCCCTAGTAGATAAAAGGGGAGAAAAAAGAGATAATATATCAACGAGGGTTAAAAAAGAAGACAAAGAAGAGAACCCAAACAAAATCAACCCCTTTCCATTTTTTGGCATGTCTGAGCAGACACCTACTGGCATTGCTTAAAGATAACCCTCGAATAAAGTTAATGAAATTACTGGAAATAGATACATAAATAAGATATTTGAATATTTATGTGCAGAATCTGATGAAATCCAAAAGGGCTGCATCTTTGATCTCGGTCATTTTGGGGCAATAGAATGGGCAGTTCAAATCACTAGAGGGGCATAGATTTCTGTTTCTCATAATCTCATCATAATCTATAACATACATCGTGATATCATCCACAAAGCAAATACATTTGTTAATTGCAATTGCATTCGAAGCAAAACGTTTGCCGACCGATAACGCCGACACAACATCTCATTTCTATCTCAACAACCAAACTATCACCACCAAATAAAAACCACTTTCACATTAAAATACTTACATTGAATTCAACATCAGTATAAGGTACGTTGATGCAATGTGTCGGTGTTCCAACACGAGATATGTTTCGTGTTATTGCATATGACTATGTCTAACACATAGAGAACACATACCGCTCTACTTCTACTCTCTCTCGTCCTCGTCTCAAACTCTCAACGATCCATCCCATCGATGACCATTTTGTGTCTCATCCAATCGCCACCACGACGAACCATACGAAACCACATATTATGTATACTTGACATACACTACGGCTTACATGGCACGTCCGAAACTGTAATAATAGAAGGGGTATACTATTCATCAAAAACCGACGGAGCATCTAATAATGGATAGTTATCAATATCAATCTCAATCAACGCGATCAAGTAGCAACAACAATCAAAGCCGACGGGCATCTGTAGATAGTTATCCATCTGCTGTTAATAGAGGGGGAAGTGAGCGTAGTAGTAGCACAACATCTTCTTCTTCGAGAAGATCAACAGTAGACAATAGTGATATCTCATATCATGTCACAACGTCACAACGCCAACAGATGACTCAACTCCGATCTACAAAAGTGAAGAACATTTTCATGATGTGTACAGCACTTGCTATCATCGTGGCCAGTGCTGTATATATCATCGGTGAACAGCAGAAGATCGGTGGCCTACGCCGTCATGATCATCAGAATCAGTATCGAGATAATAAAGTTAGTAGAGTCCTAAGATTTGTGTCACCAGTATCATTGCCAGATATGAGAAAAGAGAGGGAGAGAAAGTCTCTCGACAGAGCTCAGTATGCTGCTGATCATCACGAGGATGAGAGGAATCTCAAGAGGAACAGGAAGAAGAAACAGAAAAGGAAGAAGAAGAAGAAAAATAAGAAGAAGCCAAAGGTGGAGAAATCACAGTCATTGAAAGGTAGTACTACCACTATTGCTAGTATCAGTATTATCAAGGATGCAGCCGTAGCCGTAGTAGAACCGTCCTCGGAGCCTAAATCTTCGAAGAGTGACAAGGCAATGACCAATACTGAAGAAGAACTCACATCATATACTCTGCCATTTCAGAAGGATACCGTAAGTTGATCTGTTTGTAAGAATACTCATAGGTACCTATGACAATTACTAACACCTTACTCTATCTACCACATCAGTCTAAACGATCCTCAAAGAGCGAGAAGGCTGAATCAGATACTCAATCCAGCATCATTCTACCATTCGCAGAGGATACCGTAAGTAGAAAGTTTATTATATGACCTGAAGCGATACTTGCTACTTCATATAGCTCACCTGCACTTACCATGCTCTTGTACTATTCAAACAGAAGGAGAAATTAACCAAAGGTAGTGCATCCAAGAGTGACAAGTATGAAGTGGATACTGAACCTACATACAATCTACCATTTCAGAACGGTAAAGCCCAGAAGGAGGAGGAATCAGCCAAAGGTAGTGCATCCAAAAGCAGTAAAGAATCTGCATCTCTTACCACTGAAGTAGTGCCAGGACGCCTCTTTGTAAGTTTCATTTTAAGATATATACTAATTGTTCATTCAATATCTCACTTCTACATCTCTACACTAATGAATAGGCCAAGTCCAAGAAGCAATCCTCATCAAAGACAAAGGGCAGTAATGAGGAAGATTATGAAGAAGAACCAAGTACTCAGTCGCCTAAATCATCAAAGAGTGAAAAGGCATCATCGCCCTCTTTAAACGGTTATGGGAAGAGTGGGAAGAGTGGAATGTATAGTCCTAACGCTTCTTCCTATGGGAAGAGTGGCAAGAGTGCAACTTATAGCGGCGCACCCTCTATAGAGGGTATCAACTCGAAATCAAAAACATATGAGAAAAGCTCAGTAAGTTGAACTATGTTCATCTAGTGACGTATTGAATTCTTCTATTCTACATCCCTGATCTAACACTTCTTTCTCATGTTTCAATATCATGATAGAAGAGCAAGAAGAAATACCCATGGAAGACCACAGCCAAGAGTAGCAAGGAAAATTGGTCTGATGCCCCAACATCGAAGCCAACTCAAAAGCAGGGAGACCGAGATTTCCCAACAACACCTACTCCAACAAAAGCAAATACCCCTAATCCAACTACATCACCGTCAATCAGTCCAGTAAGTGACGAGGATTTACCAGAGATCACGTCAAGTCCTAGCCGAACTCCGTCGGCCAATCCGTCACAAGTTCCAACAAGCTCGCCCTCGTCCAATCCATCAAAGCAACCGTCTGTCTCACCTTCCAGGGCCCCAACGAGTGAGGTGAGTAGCCTATACTTTGATTGATGTCTCTTGATGTCTCTTCTCTTTCCTCTTTGTTCTTTGGCTTCGACGAGCCTCGTCTGGTACCATATCCTTCTTTACTCACATCTGATGCAAATCTCTCTCTCTTTCTCCACTCTACAACATCTCTAATCTCATCTCCCTGCACAGCCAACTTCGAGTCCAAGTAAGGCAGTCATTGCAAATGATAATAATCAACCGACATCAGATAGCGGCGCTCCTGTGACCGTGAATGTAACAAAGAATGATATCTTTCCGCCGAATGCTAACTTGAATGTTACAATATCAAAACAACCAGCCAATGGAACCTGTGAGGTAGTGCCTGTTAATCAAGTGAAGTATACTCCCAACCCATACTTTACTGGACAAGATAGCTGCGAGTATACACTTTGTGATTCTGTATCGAACAGTTGTGATACCGCCAATGTGAATGTAGAAGTTGGGGATCCATCTCCACCCGTGGCAAATGATGATAACGTAACCACTTTCTTCAACAAAGAGGTTACTGTTGACGTCCTTGCCAATGATACTCAGATCGAGAGTCTAACACTGGATGTCAGAAACATCACAACGGATGCAACTAACGGAACTTGTGTGAAGGATGGAGATGGAGTGAAGTACACGCCTAACGCCGGATTTGTGGGGACCGATAGCTGTGTTTATACCGCTTGTGTGAAAGGCTCAATCACTGCATGTGATACTGCGACCGTGACAATCACTGTTTCGGCAGCACCAACATCCAATCCGACTCAGTCGCCATCAAATCAGGTAAGATCTAAGTTTCTTGTATGCCATGTTGCTTCTAAACTTTCACTAACAAGCATCTAACATATCATTTCAATGTCTTGTACAGCCCACATCAAGTCCAAGCCGTTCTCCTTCGCTGACACCAAGCCGAATGCCGAGCCAGTCGCCCTCGAGTGTGCCAACTGGATCGCCGTCGACAGAGGTGAGCAGATTTGAGTTTTATGTGATGTGAAACATATACCAAAGTGTATCAATATCAAAACTCACTCCTGAACACATGATATGTCCTTTCTCTCATTCCTTCTCTCGTTAACAGCCCACATCAACTCCTAGCCAATCTCCGTCGGCCAATCCCTCACAAGTTCCAACAAGCTCGCCTTCGTCCAACCCATCGAAGCAACCGACAAATGTGCCGTCTGTTTCGCCTTCGAAAGGGCCGTCTGTCTCGCCTTCCAAGGCTCCAACGAGTCAGGTGAGAGGCTACTTTGATGATGTCTCTCTCTTTCCTTTCATCTTTGTTCTTTGGCTTCGACGAGCCTCGTCTGGTATCCTATCCTCCTTTACTCACATCTGATGCCAAATCTCACTCTTCTTTCTCTACTTTACAACATCTCTCCTGCTCTCTACAGCCAACGTCGAGTCCAAGTAAGGCAGTCATTGCAAATGATGATGATAAACCCACACCTAACAACACTCCTGTGACCGTGAATATAACAAGTAATGATGATATCTATCCGCCGAATGCTAACTTGAATGTTACAATATCAAAACAACCAGCCAATGGAACCTGTGAGGTAGTGCCTGTTAATCAAGTGAAGTATACTCCCAACCCATACTTTACTGGACAAGATAGCTGCGAG
>Ga0214479_100795_pt1 | contig 16246 bp, 9 predicted proteins | sample M1_20Mar14CPVII9_5_FD_165054 | JGI IMG/M metagenome (GOLD analysis project Ga0214479, IMG submission 165054) | Marine eukaryotic communities from Monterey Bay, California, United States - M1_20Mar14CPVII9sort6BwellE14 | ecosystem: Environmental > Aquatic > Marine > Unclassified | place: USA...
AGATAGAGAACTTAGAGATCATAAAGTTGTAGATTGTGATAATTTATGTGGTGGCAGTGGAAGTAATGTTATTTCGAAAGATGATAATACACATGATGTATCATGTGATGATAACAATAGAAGAAAATCAATACTAGAGGTTGATACTGATGACCCCTGCCCTGGTGCTGCAGCTACATCAGGAGATTCAATTAATCAATCAGATGATGAAGCTAATAATAATGTTAATGGCATTGATGATGATGTTAGAGATAAGAAAAGCGAGGGTAAAGATTCACCTACTAATTTATCACCAGTCAGTGTACCCGACTTTTGCGATGATGATAATGATACTGCATCAAAGAGTGAGAAATCGCCACTAGGGCAATCTAAGGATGAATCTAAATCAAGTATGGATCCATCTACTGCTGAAATTATGAATGATTTAGTAGCAGTAATGGAGAGTAATCATGTATCAACTCCTGAAATATCAAACTCAAGCAACAAAGATCAGCCAGCAACTTGTATGTTACAAACCTCCCAAGGCAAATTAACATCCTCTTCTACAACATCAATGACAGCATCCTATTCAGCATCAACATTTACCAATGCCGAACAATCATTAAGTATAAATAACAACGACGGCACCACACAACATCTTTCACAATCATCCATGATACAAACTACTACTAGTAATTCCACCCCCAATATGATAAGGGGTAAGGATAAGAAAATGTCATGGAGTGATGAGTGTGGAGGCCGGTCATTAGTTGAATACTTTGATGAACCTGCGCCCACTGGCCATACTAAACATTGGAGTTCAATGAGACGTAAAGCCAGACATAGTTTTGATGCAGCGGAGACGAATATCAAAGGCGGACCACGAAGACAACAAGGGCAGCCTCAGATTCGTGTTATCAAGAGTGCTTTGAAGAGATCGGGGAGTTATAGTCCTCCTGTAGCTTCTTTGTTTGCAAGTGATGGTAGACCACTGCCCTCTTCTGCTAATTCATGCTCCACAAGCTCAAGCGATTCGTCCTTCATGACATCTCGGACGGGAACTATGAAGTCTTTTAGATCAATATCAGTAATTGGTTCGTCCTCTGATGAGTCCGATCTACCAACCAAGATGTCAGGTCAATCCCTTGACACTCAAGATTCTATGGCTGGTGTAACTAATACCAAGCTAAATGCCAATAGTGACGTACAGTGCGTCCCATCGACATTTGGTAATGGGGGTATAATTATACCAAGAGGTGGGCCCGACTCACGCTATCTATATCCTAGAAATAGCGACCCAAGATATCAGCTGACATTGGGCGCTGGAAGTATGCCACCGCCGCCGCCTGCGGGTGGTGCTGCTGCTGCTCAACAAGAAAGTGGGAAGAATACTCCAGATGCACCAGCACATGTCAAGGCTGGTGGCTCTCCCAACAACAATCTTGTCAGCGGTAGAAGTAGCCCCGGTCACCACCACCATCATTTCTTACCCCGTCATGCCAATGGATATGTCTCACCTCAGTATGGCTTTTATGTCAACATAACGCCACCTACTCCCGAGCTTTTTGCCAAGCATGAGAGAAATGCCAAGCACACGCAAACGTATCATCAATTTCAATCTCAGAAGAAACTCCAAGCCCCGTCACCAATTCCCGAAGGATCTTCCTTTGGTGAGACTCAGCCTATACCGTCTCAAGCCATACCCCAACGATTTGTAGGTAGGTCAAGTGTACCCCGACCTTCCTCAAATAGAGCAACTCAAGAAAGAGATTCTCAATTGCAACAATCTGATGTTAATAGACAGCAACAACAGAACTCGTTGAAACCAACCTTTACTCAAAATAAGAAGGGTATGGGAATGTTTTTGGCTGAGAATCCACATCACGGAGCTGTCTGGATGGGATGATGCGAAAAGAAGAGTATTATTGTGGTATGGATACCTCAGTATTAGAAAAGGATCCCTTGCTTCACAATTATAGAGACAGCTAGCTAATTAAAGGCTATATCACCCTAATATTATTACTGCGTGTTTATATGTAGTCTTAAAGTATCAGGTATTCCTCGGTCTAGCAGCTACGCTACGCTACTGCTACTACATACTTCCATTCATCAGTATCCTTGGTATCCCCCCTTCTTTTTTTACGCTGGGCCAACTACAGTCACTTGAGTATCGTAGGTAGACCCATCATACATCAAAGCCGATGATATTGTAAGAGATTGAAAGAGTTTGGGTATTTCAAAACAGAAGAAGAGATTTGAAGAGTAGTGTATTATTGTAACTCGTAGTATACCGACTAATGGTGAAGCGGAGGCGAACTTCAGATACCATCAATTTTCTTTCAATGCGATATGCCATCACATCATCAATTGCAACTATTCTATTAGCTTCAACTTTGATATCACCTACATGTTCATTCTCTCCTATTTATATTAAACAAAACTTAGTATCACCAATAATCAACAATGGATGCCGTGTAGGAGGATACTGCACACATGATATGTGTTTGCATGCCTCCGAAGAGGATGATGATGGCAACTCAAATGAAAGTAATATCGAAGCGTCCAGAGATGCTACGGATAACATCAATAATGATATCTCTAGTGAAACAAATATTGATGATAATGATGATGACGAAGTAGATATAATCACTCAACGATTACGCCGTAATGCTGACAATGTAATTAACCCGATTAAAGAAGTAGAAAAAATGAAACAGGAAAATGAGGATGAGGCAAGCAATAATAGCACAGGTGCAACACTATATTCTCAAATGGTTGCAGAAGTGGTTGGCCCAGACTTTGATCCGAGTGTTTCTGTTGAAGAAGAATATGTTGCAACATCTTTGAAAGAGTTGTTGTCAAGAAAGGGCGAAATGTTATCTAAATTGGGTCCTGGGATTGCTACATTGCCTCTTGATCCATCATCGGACGAAGCCAAGTCAGAGGCAGAGCTTGCAAAAAAGGAAACGGAGTTACAACAAGCAGTTGAGGAGGTGAATGCATCTGGTGAAGCAAAATGGAATGAATCCAACCTCGAGGAAACAAGTAACAAACAAACTGAGGTATTGGAGAAAGCACATAAACTTCAAACGGAGATTGATCAACTCTTTATAGACGATTGTGGAGCTGTATTGCTTGCCAATCTAGCATTCTATGAGGCGTTTTCATTGCAAGATGCCGAAAGTATGAGAGATGTATGGTGGCAAAGTCCTAGTGTAATGTGTATACATCCTTCCCATCCTCCATTGATTGGTAGCACGGCAGTCTTTCAAAGCTTTAATACCATGTTTGAGAATGATATGAAAGCAGGAGCTCGTGTTAGAGATGGAGGGAAGAAAGCTGGTGCCGGCGGAGTATACATGACTCCTACAAACATACGTGGATTTTCAGTAAGAGGAAGTACAGCATCTTTGGTATGTGACGAAGAGATTAGAAATAGAGGAACAGCAGGAGAAAGTAGTAGTAGAGAGGGTGGACTTTTAGTCAACAAGCTTCTAACAACAAACATTTTTAGAAAGATCAATGGACAGTGGAAGATGACTCATCGGCATGCAAGTTGGCATCCAACAACAGCTGCCTCTCAAGCAGCAGTGAAGGCTGAGCCGGGGATAGTATTGTATGATGAGAAGAACACAGATACAAATGCATCATCCAATAGTAAAAGCAAAACAAGTTTGACTCTAAAGAAAATGAATGGGGAAGGGACATCAAAACGGCCCAACAAGTCATCATCTGTGCCATCTTCGCTCGAAGGACTTGATACTAATGCAGTGCTTGGAGTTCCCAAGCCGAAGGAAGAAGAGAAAAAGAAAAAACCAAAGAGTGAAGAAGGTATGATGGGAAAGATTATCAATTTGAGTGACCTATTAGGTGGGGGAGGTGATGGTGATAAAGATGAAGAAGACAAGGGCATTGCTGATGCATTGTCTGATATGTTAATGGGTTCTGCCGACAGTGGAAGCTCAAGTACAACAGGATCAGGTACGCCAGAAGACCCTTTCATAACTCGCAAGATAATAAAGATTGGACCCGAGGGCCTTGATGGATTAATCGGAAAGAATAATAAATCTAGTGATGATGATGAAGAAGACAAAGAGGTAGTAATTGATTTAAGAGACAAGTCGGAGGAAGAGAGGAAAGAAGTACTATCAAATCTAGTAGATAATGTTATCAAAGATGCAGGTCTTTCGTCCAGTGACGTGAATAAATCAGCCTTGGATACATCTACTATTTCAAGCAGCAAGGACAGCTCAGAGGACATTCGACAACGAACAATAGCGACACTTAGGAAGCTCGCCGACGACGGACTTCTCTCTTCCAAACAAAAGCGAATATTAATGACTAATATAATAACATGCACTGCATCGGGTACAAACAGTATTGTGGAGGTAGCTTATGAATTGCTTTGTACCGGAGAAGATTCAGAGGGCATTGAGGATTTCACAGAGCAATGTCACGCGTTTGCAGATAGTCTTGATCAGGAATATCAGTCCTAAATGTGTATATGTATATAGGCAAAGCAATAAATAAGCTAATACACCTTGCGCTGCCTATTAGATCTACTCGCTCTTATTCCGCTTGCTTTTCTTCTCCTTCTTGTGTCTCTTACGCTTCTTGGCTTTGGCTCCTTCTTCATCAACATCGTCTTCATCCTTTTCTCCTTCTCTTTCTTGGACTCCAGTGATCTCTTCTAGCCAATTCTCTTTACCTCTTTGTCTAGCAAGTGCCTCTTTCCATACGTTTTCTCCCTCAAGGTATTCCTTCACTGCACAGGAGACCATTACTGACCGCCCCATTGCATTGCTCCCTAACCTATTTAAAGATTGTGATAGCTCAGCGGACATGGCAGCCTTGTCTTCAATCGTCGGAAGGGCTTTGAATAGTTTCTCAACTGTATGATGTCCAACACGTTCGGCAGCAAGGAATGAAATACGATCATTCAACTTTTGTATGAGAGCCTTTGATGCTGTTGATTTAGATGGACCGTCCAATAATGCGTCCATTATGCTATAAAAGAAGAGGTGATTATAGGATATGGTGTTAGATGTAAGAACAAAGTTCAATGAGAAGAAACATGTTTCAGTCAGCTCTTACCATCGACTACCAAGACCATCATTTGCAATCTTAACTAGGTCATCAATGGTATAGATGTTCAATATGCCTTTTACCCAATCTTTTCTTAGTCGTTCTTTGAATTGTAAGATGTGATACAGAGTTCTAGCCCCTGATGCATCTATAGTGAGTCTGCTGTTATCTCCTTCCCCATAACTTCCTGGAGTGAGCCCCAACAATAGAGGAATGCATTCGGCGGCAGCAACGCCTTTGGTTTTGCTTCTCTTCTTGCGCTTCTTCTCATCACTCTTTGGTTCATGTGTGGTGTTATCATTTGCAGAGGCAGCTCCATTTATAGTTGCAAAACCACGAGTTAATGCAGACAGGATCTGCTCCTGATCTTGAGAACTCCCCTTGGTTGCACACATCTCGACTGCTCTCCAAACAACACCCATTCGTGGACTCTTTCGTTTAATACCTTTGTTTTCTTCAACTGCTGTTGCATCTTCTCCATCTTCTTTGGATTTAGAGGGCTGAATAATAGCTTCTCTTGCACTTAGTAACGAACCATCTTCAATAATACCGCACAAACATTTTGCCACTCTTGATGCCTGATCTTTACTCCTCACAGTTGCCAAGAGAGTTTGAACAACAAAGTTTGATACCCCATGCTTGATATAGTCACGCAATGATGCCTCATTATAAAAGCCTCCAACAGTACAGAGTTCATCATGGAATGAATCAGAACAGCAACGAAAGATGGCCTCTAGTAATATTGAGCCTCGGGGTTCTCCAGACAGTCCATAGATGATATCTCCTGCATATAATTGTTTGGCAGTAGCTCCTTCTTCACCTTCAGTGGTGTTGATTGTTGTAATACTAGAATCCCAACATAGTAAGCGATGAACTAGTGACTCCGCTTGACTTCCAGTACTATATCTAGGCTCTTGCGGTAGTATGACCAATCTTCTATCCGCCACAACCTCCTTCTTTTCACTGCTAATAGTCGATTTAGATCCATTCTTAGATTGGTAATCACGATAGGATAAGAGACGAAGTATCTGAATCAGAAGCGGCCCTGCACTTGGATGACAAGTCTGTTGTTGTAATTCTCCAGGTGACTGTACTTTGCCATCATCATTATCACCCTTCAAAGATATAATGGATACAAATTCATCCATCAAACTTTCAGCTCTATTGTGAAAACTAGCATCTGTTTGTAATTCAGATACCATTTTCATCTCCTTCATAACAGTAACTTCTTGTGGTGTCTTGTTTTTATCTTCACTATCAGCTGTGGCATTAAATCGTTTCTTCTTCTTTTTCTTCTTATCTTTAAGCTTACCTCGTCTTGTAGCAGCTAATGCACCAGTATCCCATTCACTCAATACATCACCCTGTTTGTTGACAGTAGATCCAGGCGGAGCAAAGGCATCGATGAATTCAACTCCTGATAAGATACATAGTGATGTACGTAAAACATGACTTCCGCATACATGTGCTGCCAAATCTGTTGCATACAACTTCAATTCTTCAATGGATTGTAATAATAATTTGGATAATGATTGTGATATTGATACTACAGCTTCTCCCCCTCCACTTTCCCCTTTGAGTAAAGCACCGTACGAATCTTCAATTACCATCTTACCCTCATTATCCTGTCCATCATCAAAGTCATCTAAGTTAACTTCAACATCAGCAACAACACATCGTAATACAGTCTGTGCAACATGACTACCAAATCGATGTGTTGATAGAAATGTCCAATATGATATCATACTTGATAATATAATACGTTTGGATATGATAGAATATCGACAACATATACGTATTAATGTTTCAACTTGTTGACTTGGTATTTCCTCACATGCCAGTGAGGCGAATTCATGATAGATGGATGATAAGGCGGCATGTGCTGCACTTAACATTGGTGGATATTCTGGTGGTTCTATATTATCATCAGTTGATTCTTCATTATTTTTATTCTTTTGATAGTGTGCTACATATTCTTTAGCTTGTTGTGCGGCAACTGTCTCATCTAGTGGCAAACCGTTGATATATGATACTGTATCTGGCTTTGGCCGTCTTGGCCTGCCATATTCTTGCTCGCCTGACATCTTTATGCTACTACGTATGTTTATCGTCTACCTCTTCTCTCGACAACACTGACACTATTGTAGGAGATTGTTGACAATCGATATTTATTATAAAGAAAATATCTTTGAATGAAGCACTCCTACTCGACCGGACCACTGACAAAGATCGTTAAAGACCTGATGTAACAAAGTATATCTCTATTGTACGAGGTTGATAAGTTGGACGTTAGAAGCAAGCTATTGAAGTAATGCGAGAGATTGAATGGCTGTCATTTAGGAATCCGTTTTGGGTTTGAGGATACCCCGGCGCACCTCCCCGCATGTGTGAGGACATCCCCCATCATGTTGTCTATTCGCCTATACGTCAGTATTATATGCTCTATACCGCTAATATCATCCACTAATGCATCTTTATTCGGGATAGTATCTACTGCAAAGCATCAGCCGCTGCTGGTATCCTCATCCATCGTATTGAAACAACTAAGAGGAGGAGGAGATGACGATGATGTTGATGATGTGCCAGTATTTCGACCATACCTGCCATATACACTTGCAATTCGAGATTCAATTATGATTGCCCATTCATTTCATAATCATCCATCATTTGGACCTGCGGGTGGGCTACATGGGGCGACATATACAGTTGATGTAGAGTTTGCTTCAAAAAAGTTGCATAAAGAATGCAATTGGGTGATTGATATAGGTGTTGCGTCTGACTTGGTAGCAGAAGTATTGAAGAAATACAATTATAAGAATTTAGATGAAGTATTTGGAGATGACATCATGACAACTACCGAGTTTATGTGTCAAACTATACATAAAGTTATAGCAGAAAAGCTAAGAGAAAGATATGCTAATGGAGATGAGATCTTCCAAGGTTGGATCAAGGTATCACTGTGGGAGAGTCACAAAGCATGGGCATCGTTTGAAGGTCCTTCTTTGTGATTATAAAGAATCGGTAAGAAGAAAAAGAATCTGTTGTGTCTAAAGCGAAAACTATACTTCTTTTGGCTCGATAATAAAGCCCAGAGTTTAGAACGTCAATGCTAGCTTTATAATACTTCTTTGATGATTCAATCTATTTCTGTCATAGATCTTATTTCTGACATAGATCAAGATGAAGTAGACACCTGATCACCCAACAGAGATTTTATAACTCTGCTTCTATTTCCTCTTACATCTCGAAGTCTGATGAAATAGTTTTGTACTTCTCTCTCAGCATTACTGCATATTTGTTATCTCCATTGTACCAATTGATCACGAAATTTGGTGTCCGTAGTACATTAGTTGTTTTGTAATGATGATAAATATGGCCAAAGACAATCCCCAAAAAGTCTAATACTGGCACTTCCCCCTCAAGCAAGAATGTCTATGTGATATATCAATGTGAATGTTAGTGTTTGTTGATGTCATTAGCAAACAAGCAATGGATGTACAAGCACAAACTTTCGAAATAAATATAGTAAACACAAAGACACTCACCTGAGCTAAGAAGAACCAAGGCAATAACTCAGCTCGTGTATTAAACAACTCAAACATATTCACTTCCAACCCCTCATGATATCGACTCCAAACATATACAAGGAATGTACTCAGATTATGTCCAAGGAATCGTGGACTTAGACCCATCATGGAATATCCTGCAACCATACACCCAGCTCCAAAGAATATCATTAACCAAAAGTCATATGGAGTACTATGATTGAGTCTCTCTAATGTTGACATGTATGTCCATACAAATTGCACAGTCATCAAGTATCCTAAACCTAATTGACCAAAGTTTAGAAAGGCAGTAAGTGGTCTCCAAATTTGTAACTTTGTTAATATAGGATTCCATTCCAACTGCAGTATAGAAGGAAATCCACCATTATTCTTATCTGTCATGTATCCCAATATTGCTGCCCCAAATGATGCTGTTAAGTATGCCTTTGTTAATGGTGGTGTTTTATGATATGCTTCTATTATTGAATTTAATGTATTATCATCACCGAAATCATCCCCATCTGCTATATCAAAGTCAAACATACCATCTTCATCATCAAAGTCAAAGTCTGAATCTGAAAAATCATCATCTGAGTAATCGTCGTCATCTGTATCATCATCATCAAATGCTCCACCTCTAATTATAGAAATGCGAGATTGCAATGGTAGTATATCCGATGATGAAGAAGAATATATACTATTATCATTATTATTGTGTAATCTTCTTCTTTTTATACTATGAAAGCTCGGTCTTTGCAAAAGAGAAGGAGTGACGATTGTTGTTGCAATTGCAGATCTTCCGATGACTAATGTTGGGAAATGAGAAAATATCGCTATCAGCGGGAAAAGCCCAACTACGAGGCTATATATAATATGATGTTGCATATTGTAATAGGCGCTTATATAAATGATCTATTGCAATCTCCTATCTACATCAAGTACCCTACTACACACAACTCAAACTCAATCAAAAGAAGAAACATTCCACTTGTCATTTTTTTTCTCTCCCCACTCCCCCTTTGAGCTCATAACCTAGCAAGTGATGGCGGTCCAGAAATTTTTCACAAAGAGTCAGTGATACCAGTACTGCAATTAAAGGCAGAGTGTGAATTGTATAGGCCAAATGATATCATTTAGTATGTCTACTGCTTCTCTATATACGGTGATATGTATAGTCTTGCTAATATCGGAGCGGCTCGATGCGTTTCAATCAACTTTTTGTACACATCATGTGCACAACACAAATAATTACTTGCAAATGGTGGTTGATGTTAATGAAGGTGATGTAGTACTATACTCAGATGATATGAATGAATCTACTGACAGCAGTAGTGGTGGTAGAAACTGGGGAGCACCATCATCATTAACATCAACTCTAAAAAAGCGTACAAATAATATATCAAGATGGAGTTCACTCAATCCAAAGATTAAAGAACGTATTGTAAAAGAAGCACAGGAACGTGCAATCCGTAACAAGAAACGTAGAGAACCAGCAGAGGCCAAGAAACGACGATTATATTCACAATATAAACAAATGCAACAACAATCTAAGAAAGATAAGTATGTGAAACGGAACTTACCACCCAATTCGAAAGAACGTATGTCATTATCGGATATTGAAATTGGAACTACATTACCTGGTAAAGTTATATCACTGACAAATTTTGGTGCATATGTTGATATTGGTTCCGAAGCTGATGGATTATTACATGTTAGTCAAATTACACGTGAGGAGTTTGTTACACATCCACGACAATACCTATCTCCGGGAGATGAGGTTGATGTACGTGTTGTTAGGCGCGATGCTGATATGAAGAAATTGCAGTTAACAATGTTACCCGAGGAGATATTAGAAGAGGAGAATGTATTGAAGAAATTTGAAGAGAATGATATTGATGATGATGATAGGATACAATTGGACGAGGTTGAGGTTGATGATGAGCTTTGGGGAGAGATTCGTCGTGTAACAGACTATGGTGCATATGTTGAGTTGGGTGCGGTAGTTCGTGGATTCTTACACTTTATGGATCATCCAATGTTTGGGGAAGTGAAGGGTTCACATCCGAAGGAGTTTATGGAAATAGGTGATCGTGTTAGGGTATGGGTGCTAGATGTTGATAAGACAAAAGAAAGAGTCAAGCTAACTGCCAATAGACCTACGGGCTTACCCGGCCCAAGGAGAGAAGTTCAGTGGATTTAAAACTGTAGAAAATAGAAAGTCAAAGTACACAGTGTCTACTATTTCTTCGTGAATGTCTATATATTTATCTTCCCTAACTCAAAGTCGTCTAGACTAGATTAGAAGCCCTTGTAATCTCCTGAATCAGGATCCAAATCGCCGACGCCACTATGAGCTGATCCACCTAATGCACCACTTTCCATGATATCCTTTTGATAATTATACCATTCCATTGGTACATCCTTTGCCAGCTTGACCTTTGACCTAAAGCTAAAGTTCTTACTCTTCAAACTCTTAATATTACCCATGGCAGCACTCCAGAATCCACCTACAACTTCAAGATCGGGATTCAATCGATATCCTGGTACACAGTCTGCACGCAAGAATGCTCCATTGAAGTTGCAACCCGATAGTTTCGACGCTGCTATATTCATTCTACCCTCGCCTGCTTTAGCTCTTACAGAGCCTATGAATGTTAGTCGCTTTGCAATAGATGTCGGGATTGTAATATCAGGTACCGATGCGTCATCATTCTCTTCTCCTTCCTCTTCATTACCTTCTGCGCTCTTTTCTTTTTCTGCATTTGTGAATACTACTGAAACAGGATCGATACCTCCACATGTATCCTTGATTGCATCTACTAACTTGATTACATCATCATCACTCCATTCTGTACTAGGTGATAATGTAATTTCAGGTATTGGTTGTAATCCTGCTTCCCAAATAGCACCACATTTATCTGATAAGCCATCACTACTTTCTTCCAAGTAGCTATCAATACTGTTAATCTCTTTCCCATCAAAGAATGGTACCATCACACCTTCTACTCCATCTACACTTTGCAATTGGTTTAATGTATCACTCAAACTACCATCTTCTCCTCCTCCTGCTAAAGAATATATAATCGGTACAGGTCCGGGAAAATTACCTCTTGCATCCTCCTGTTCTTTACCCATTGGTGTTAATGCATCGACAGTCCCCTCCACGAATATTGCATTAGCTTTTGCTTTCATACGTAATGTGGAACTTAACTTTGTTACCTCACTTGCTCGTAATAGTAATGCCGTTGGGTCTGATGGTTCGGGTAATACGATTTCAGGATGATATGTTAACTTCTTTGATGGACTTCTAAATGCCTCTGATAGACGACTACGAGCAGTTTGTGCCTTGGACGATTCTGTAATTGAGAGGGACACTACATGTTGTATTTGTATTATACAAAGAAGGAGAATATACTGCAATATATTCGTCATCATCATGATATGATATGTATGTTGCTTGTTGCTAGCGCGGATAGGGTGTAAGTAATTTGTAGCGGCGAGGTATCCTCACTTTTTAGTTCGTGCGTCATTTATATGACATAAAGAGTAGTCTACGTGATGATATAATGGATGCGGATAAAGCAGATATATCATGGATCAATGTGATAGATACTAAAACAGATGTAGAGATATCAGTGCAAAAGTATCTAGACTCATTCATATCCGACAGTACAACATTCGACCGTGTGTTTTGCTGTGAAACATCATCAAGCCTATATTGCAGTAAGTGTTGCAACCTATTGGTACCAGATGATTCTCTCCCATCTTGTCTCCATAATAATTCTTTGAATCTACCCTTCAATCTTGATATAATACTGGATGATCGAAGAGCGTCAGCAACTGGATTACATGCAGTCGCATTACTGAACAATACAAATAACAGTACCATAGATCAAAGTAGTACTTCAGTACAACTTATAGATGTTGCAAATAATGATGAGATACCCAGATATTCACAACAAAATGATACATATCTACTCTTTCCATCTCCGGGAGAATCTATATCATTGGAATCAGTTTCATCCAAAGTAAAAACATTGGTAGTATTAGATTGTAAATGGACAAAGAGCTCAATATGTCGAAAGAATAATGATCTATCTCGGTTGCAAAAGGTACATTTATCTAATCCACCCAAACAAAGTTTCTTCTGGAGATGGCATAATGAAGGTCCAGGTATGATATCTACCATCGAGGCGATCTATTATGCGGCATTTGAAGTGCTGCAAAAGAAGAACAGTACAATATTACAATCTACTAATATTGATCAATTGGCAGATACAAACAACCTACTGCATTTGCTATGGTTATTTGGCCATCAAAGAGCAGCCATACTTCGATCGTCTCAGGATAAAGGTAAACCTCCACCGTTTACAAAAGAAGGAAAGGAGGCCCAGCGTGAAATGAGAAGACAAAAAGGAACTTGGAGACAGTTGAGACATAAAGATGATGAGCGTAGACTGATAGAAAAGAAGAAGAAACTGCAGGATAAAGCGAAGGATCATCCTATTACATAAATATTGATAATGGATAGTTTAACTCTTATACTCATTCTAATCATCTATACAGATATATATGACATATACCAAACTAAACACCAAACTCAATACATACACATAATATGTGTACTCAATCTTCTCAACTACCTCCCAGGCCATTTTTGGCTCATAAGATGTTGTACCATACTTTTTTGCACCAATGGCTTGCTTGCAATGGCTTTGGCTGATAGTATCTCTTTAGAGGTTGATATGAATATCCATCACAACACAGGTTAGTAAAGACTTTCTTGGCGGTAGCTCAGGTTAGTTAGGATTCTAATTCGGCTTTGTTGACCACCAGCATTTTGTTCAATGACCAGTGTATCGCCAAATTTTCTAGCCACCAAAATCTATGTTGACTTTGCTTGGTTGCCCACCATAACTTATCCTTGTCTTTTGTCGTCAAACAAGTAACAATGGAAGACCGCCATACTGTATCTGATCCGCGGCCTGTAGATAATTCGACGGTGCCATCTTGGACGGTTGACATTTTACGAGATAATTCGGTCATTGTTGATACAATTCTACTAAACAATAGTACTTTACCCCCACGTAAAAACAAGAGAGGTAAAGTTCTATGGCGTTTGCCTGACAGTTTAGATCGAATCGTAAGTAGTTTGGAATTGTCGTTTTTTACATATTTCTTTTAGTTTATATTGCAATTATTTGTTGACTAAATGATTATCATTCATATTTTCATTTGCAATATTTACTCAGCCTGCATTTGGCACCGATGATAGAAGGCGTATTTTAGACATTCACAAAGAACGGAAGAAGAAACGTAAACAGGAGAAGAAGAAGAGGGGGAGTACTGCAAGTGTAGACAGCGATCGGCTTGACAGTAATAGTACTAATAATAGCTCTACTACTACATCTCCTGTACAAACAACATCAGATAAAAATGGAGTTAGTAATGGCACTCCTACTAGGCGTGGAAAATATGACAGACAAAACAAAACCAAATCTACAACTACTAATGAGGAGGATATAGCAAAGAAGAGGGGTAAAGAGAACGGAAAGATATCTGATGATAATAATGAAATACCTAAAGCTCAAGATAGTAGTCCTGAGAATGGTAGCAAGGTCCAGAAAAAGAAAAAGAAGAATGCTGCTAGTCAATGGAGAGCTAACAGAGGAGGATCTTTTAGCAAAGAAAAAGATCCATCACAGACCAATGGAGGAGCACAATCACCTAGTACTACTTTCCCGCAACAACAATTACAACCACCTGGGCTTGATTTGCCAACATCTACTCATTCATCAAATGGGAGTAATCATGAATCATCTTCGGCGGATCAATTTGAAGAACAAACTACTCAATTTACTCAAATGTATCCCGAGGCTTTAGGTAGTAGTAATATCCCTGATCCATCATGCATTAGTTTGGAAGAAGCAAAAGCAGATGTATCAAAATCATCTAAAGCATCGGCAACTCTACCACCAACTGAAGAGAGACCTGCTACATTATCTTCTCAAACATCTTCCACCCAACCGCCTAAACCGCTGCCACCTTCAGATGCACTCTTTATAGTAGTACCAAACAATGAAAGACCAGAGTCTCTTCCAGGACAACTAGATATTTCAATTGCAGTGCCCGCTGCACGACATTTCATTAGCAAGTATTATGCTCACTTTGACGGGACATTACCTGGTGCTCAGATTGGTGATTTAATACGTTACTACACAACCAAAGCTCAAAAGTCAGTAAGCATTGGAGGAGCTCATTCTGTTGTTACTGGAAGACAAGATATTGCAGCTCAAATTCAAAGCTTGGCCGGTGCTGCATTTGTAGTGAGAGGAGTGGTTGCACAAGACACTGCAGATGGAAATGGGGTGCATATTCTTGTTACTGGTACTGCTAGGACAGGTGCACTAGGGGGATTGGCTGTAAACTTTGCACACTCTGTATCATTAGTTCCAATTGAAGCTCCTTTTTCAGGAGCAAATGGAAATGGAAACAGTATTTGTCTAGCATTACGAGAGGCATTAGAAATGGGGTTTCCATTTCAGATACACAATGATGCTCTTGCTTTACTAAGTGGAGATGTAGGACCAGCGGCCGCGCCAACACCTGTCCCGCCACAACCAATACAAAAGCCTCATCGTCCACCTGGTTTGTTTTGAAGAGATGATATAAGTGTCGAAGTAGCTAAGCGGCGATGTAGACACAATATAACAATAGCAATTTATCTGCATACACACAAATTGCTGGCTCTAAGTAGGTCTAGTGAATAGCCAGTGTCAACATATTGGCAATGTCTCCCTCTCTGAGGGCAAACAGATGCGTAGCGTAGCGTCGTGTAATATATGTTACTCATTTTGTGTGTGGTATCCTTGAATGCTGATACACTGTTACAAATGTTACAGTACGTGTTAGAGAATTTTTCAGGAGCTTGTGTGGTGGCGCTGACGTACTAATAAACACTAAAGAGACCATCGATCTTGTTATCACATTCTACCAACTATTAGAGATTGTCAAGATGAAGCTTGCTATTGCCACCCTACTTGTCGGCTCTGCCGCTGCCTTTGCCCCTACCGCCACTACGGTGCGCAACACTGCTTTGAACATGGCCGAGACTGCCACTGAAACCAAGGTGAGGTTATGTCATTTGTATTTGAAAAGAAGATTCTTACCATGCAATTACAAATGCAGATGAAAATACAAAGATATTATATGTCAAGACGATATGATATAATATATACAATACAATCAACAAGTGCACTCGATACGATATCGATATAAGAATTGCAAAAACATATAAAAACTAACAATACATATCTTATCTCAAAATCCTATCATACCTAGGCATTTGCTAAGCTACCTGCTTCTGTTAAGCCTGGTGTTGTTACTGGAACTGCTCTTACTGATCTTCTTGATGCTGCTAAGGAGCAGGGATATGCTATTCCCGGAGTTAACATTGTTGGTACCAACTCTATCAACAGTTGTATGGAAGCCGCTGCCGCATATGGCGGACCTATCATGGTTACATTCTCCAAGGGAGGTGGACAGTTCATTGCTGGTAAGTCTGTTGACAACACCGACGATGTTGCCTCCATTGCTGGAACAATTGCTGGTGCCAAGCACGTACATGAGGTAGCTGC
>Ga0214479_100796_pt1 | contig 16192 bp, 12 predicted proteins | sample M1_20Mar14CPVII9_5_FD_165054 | JGI IMG/M metagenome (GOLD analysis project Ga0214479, IMG submission 165054) | Marine eukaryotic communities from Monterey Bay, California, United States - M1_20Mar14CPVII9sort6BwellE14 | ecosystem: Environmental > Aquatic > Marine > Unclassified | place: USA...
ACACACATATGAGTATGAGTACTGCGTATACGTAACTAATCATGTAAACTTAATAATCCTCTTCTTCTCTTTTTGTCCTCCTATTTTAGATATTGAATTGTGGTATTGAGGTAGCAGGATCTTGCCACGGTGGGTCAAGTACCGGTGCTTACCAGTTTATGAGCGAGAAAGAAATTCCATTTGATACCGCCATGCCGTACATTGCATGCTCATCCGAGTCAAAGGAAGGATTCTGTGCCCATGTCGACACGACCTGTACTGCAATTAATACTGCTCGTACATGTGGCACCTTTAGTGATAAGGGCGGTACTTGTGAGGCACTACCTTCATTCCCAAATGTTACCATCGCGGAGTATGGTAACATTTGGGAAGAAGACCCGATGGAACGCGTGAAGAAGATTAAGATGGAAGTATTTGCTAGAGGTCCTGTCTCAGCAAGTATTAATGCCATACCCCTCAAGGATTTCCCGGGTGGTAAACCCTTCGATGATGAAACAGCAATTGGTGGACCTGATCATGTAGTATCTATTATTGGCTGGGGTGTTGAGGATGGCAAAGAACATTGGATTGTTAGGAATAGTGGGTCTTATTGGGGCGAAGGAGGATTCTTTCGTATCTTGACAGGCAAGATCCTGCTACCTCAATACCACAATTCAATATCTAAAATAGGAGGACAAAAAGAGAAGAAGAGGATTATTAAGTTTACATGATTAGTTACGTATACGCAGTACTCATACTCATATGTGTGTCAAAGATAACTTACATATTGAATAGACAAATTAATATCATCTCCTTGACACTTTCGTGCAATCTTAACTCGATCGGCTACAGATGATGCTGTGGCGTGTGCCCAACAACTGTGGATGATACAATCAAATGAAAGTGTTAAGAGACATGTACGAACACAAGATGTGCACAAAAACACACAAAAAACAACTTACGAGCCACAATATTGGGGAATGTGTTGATTGAGTTGATGTGTAATACAGCTCATACCATTGTGATCATTCCAATTATGTTCCTTTGGTAAATCATCCTCGGTGAGGTACCTTATGAGTATGAGAGAGAGAAGATATAATTAGAATTTCATGAGAATTTAATATCATATTATAATAATATGATAGTATCCACCACACAAATAACCTCATATCAAACCGATTGCAAATGAAATCATTGCAAATAACAATCCATTTCGCCATCCTGTCATTAGAACCCCCTGCACTTATACCAACACACATTAATCAGACATAAAGAAACATCTCTTTACTCACTCGTGAGGTAGTGGATTTATGATATGTTCTGGCCGGTCATGACCAGGCATTTCAACGAGTTCATTAAAGGCTGATACAGCGGCTACAGCCGCAGCTAGTATGGTTAGCGTATACTTTACCATTGTATGAGAATTATGCCATCTTGTTGCAAACTAACACAAGCGTTCATTGTCAGGTCGATACTTACGATGCCTTTAGAAATCATATGTAAGTATTGACCTCCTTGTGTAAACTCTCATAAAACTCTCGCTCATAAACTCGTCAGTGGATTGGCGGCTACATACATATCTTCTACGGCGTTGTTCCATATCCCCCTATCATGGTGTTGTTGACCTTTATCCTTCCATTATTAGCTCTACTCATTTCCTGTAGAAGAATAGACTCATTTTCATCGGCACCAACAAGTTTTATATCACATAGCTCCAACAGTCAATATCACAGTCACAATAATAGACAAACAATACTATTTTCACAACCTACAACAACAAGTTCTTCCTCACAACAATTACCAGAGGGTATAACAAAAACAATAACAATTGAAGGTATAGGACGTTCAGTCCGTGCAGGCGACATAGTCGTTGTTAAATACTATTGCAATGCGGCCGGGTCAGAAACTGCATTCTCCCGATCAGATAGACAACGTATCATTGCCGGTGATGGTAGTATGATACGTGGATGGGATGCAGCCATACGTACCATGAAGGAAGGTGAACGTGCCACTATACATATAACTAATCCAAACTTTGCCTATGGTGTGGAGGGCGTACCACCATTTATACCACCTAACTCAGAAATTGAAATTGATTTAGAAGTATTAACAGTCGAGGAAAGTGTTGGATTAACTGCATCAGGTGCCGATACATCAGGATTAGATGGGATTATGGATGGTCCTGTCAATCGTCCACGTACACCCGGTGCAATTGCCGCGGCATATGAACAAAAAATGAGAGATAAGGCATTAAATGCACCAGAGGAAAAAGAAGGTATTGAAGGATTTATTGATTGGATTAAAGGATCCTACTTCTTTGGTTTATTCGAGGGTGAAACTGGACAGGAAGCGCCTTGGTATTTAAAACCTAGTATTACATTCCCCATTGCATTCTTAGTTGTTGGGGTGGCATTTGCAGCTAGTTTACTTGGTGGTGCAATAAGTGAACGTGGTATGCCAAGTACGGATGAGTTGGACGAGATTATTATTTCAAGTACTATGCTTCAGAGTACTGTTACTATGGCATTAAGTAGTATGATACAAGTGTAACTTCTTAGGCGATAGAAAGCAAATTTGATTGTGGTAAGTATGATGAATCTTAGTTTGTGTGTAAAACCGAGGCTTATAAGTTTAAGTCTAGCACCACTGTCTTCTACTAGAACCATTCTGCATGCCTCTACCGCCCCCTCTTCCATTACCATTTTGCCATGGACCTCCTCTTCCACCTCTGCCTCCGCTATCTCTCCCTCCAATCAAACCTCTTTGCTTGTTTTTTACATAATCCATTTTCTGTCTATGTGGTTTAGATTTTAAATGCTCCTCCATCTGCACTACACTAGTTAACTGCTTCCGACATAACTTGCAATATGTCTTCTTCTGTTCTTCCTTCACAGCAACTTTATGAAATTCAGATGCACGATGTTCATCAAACTCACTTTGTGATGATGACTGATGTTGACATACACGACAATAGAACGGCGGACGATCAATTTGTGATGGACGGATATAATTCTGTAGTAGGTCTTGTACTGCATGTTTTAACCCTTCACTGACTTTATGTTCTTCTTTTTCTTGTTGCTTCTGCTTCTTACTCCGTTTGTTGTTATATTTCTCATCATTATCTACAGAGTCAATACCCTTGAGCATCTTTCGTTTGTTTTGCGGTAATGCACTTTGTGGTAGTGGTTCTATTCTATCATTGGCTACATTGGATAGACAGATAACTCCAGTGCCTCCTATATCTGCTTCATGTGAATTGGTGGTTTGCTTCCCATCATCATACTTGTGTATAGAATCTTCACCAAATGAGATTGCTTTCTTGTTGTTGTTTGGTGTATCATCGTCGACTTCTGATTCATAATCATCATCTCCTATATCATCATCACTTTCGCTGTTACTACTATCTGCTGCAAGCTCTGCTTCTAAACGTTTAATCTCATCATCCAAGTCTACTTTGTTTTTATTGGATTCACTTTGCAATTGTTGATGTGTGTTGTCATCTTTTGTACGCATACGTTGAGCAATTGGCACAATATCTCCACTGCCCATACTACTTGAACTACTAGTTTGTTGTTGAATATATGTATACTTCTTTCCATTCTTTGCAATAACATTTTGTTTAACTAAACGCTTCAATGCATGTTTGATGTCCTTCTTTTTTGCAACAAGTTGCTTTTGTATATCCTTTCTAGATACCGCCGCTGATGACTGGCAGCTCCGAAGATAGGATAGTATATCTTCATCTAAATGCAAGCGGTCTTCTTCACTCATACTTCCATTAATTAACCTCACTCTTCTATAATGGTAACCAATCACTATCACCATTATCATATCACTAAACACATCTTCATTCTTCATCTTCAGTTTTCATGTTGATTAGAAAACTCTGTTTTGGAAGGAAGGAAGGAAGGAAGGAAGGAAGGAAGGAAGAAAGGAGAAAATATCATTGACACAAGTCTATGTAGTAGTGTTGGATATTGAATGTATTGACATCTAACTATTTACAATCGCTTCTATTATATATTACATCCACTCCTATGCCTGCAAGTGCATCAACTTACTCTTGTTTTAACTTTCCTTTCCCATAGTAATCCTCTGATATAATGCGAGTACATATATGAAAAGATCAAGAGCATAAAGCAGAGTTTGATCACCTCTTCTAACGAGATTGATAGATCTAAACTTGATATTGGCATCGTCTTATCTCCTAAGCTTGATTTCTCATTTGTAGAGTATGATACATTACCGGCTTTACTCTCACCAATCTTACAATCTTGTCCACTACCAAAGATAAAGTTCCGATACTTGGCTACAAGTGGACGACCTAGATGCTTAAACTCTCTTTCGTCATCGGTCGGCCACATGTTCATTATTATACGATGTGTAGAATCATTTGGATTTGGGATTGGATATGCATCTGTACCAATGGCGGTATGAACAAGCTTCCGATCGACATACCATTCGATGGATGATTCAGACCATTTGAATCCATACTTGTGAAATTCTTCATTAGCTTCATAATCCAATGGTATAATAGTAATATCTTGTCCTTCACTCGCATCATCGTTAGTCCAATATCTAGTTTGGAATGTTGTCATGTTGAACCCATCAAAGAGCATATTAATTTCATTATGAAGTCGGGGTACTCCGTCAGGGGTATCATTCTCTCCAGGTCCGGCAAAAGTGAAGAAGGCAGTTGTCACACCTGTATGAGCAACTGGTTTTATTTCAACTTCATAACACCCATATCCATAAAAGCCTGTAGATCGTATTTCCCCCGAAGTGTACTCTTCTTGGTAGCGGTATTCTTTTGATGATGTTTCATCTACTGTAATTGACATTCCATCTTTCTCATCGTATGTGATTGCATCCTTACTCCAACCATTTGCAAATGGGGAGCCCTGTATTAGATTGAGGCAGTGGATAAGGAGTATATATTAGAGATATCATAGGGTACTCGATGTCGATATGATTTGCAATGAACATAAGATATGCGCAACTCAAACTTACATTGCCCCATCCATCTGGCGAGAACCAACGATCTTTGGATGATGTTAATGTATCAATAAAGTCTTCCGTCAGGTAAAGTCGTATATTCAAAGGATGAAATGGATATTGTTTTGTCCAAAACAACCCCTCAGTTGCAATGGGTAGTAATAGTAATATTATTGATAGTAAAAGGAAGAGGATCATATTGTAAGCGCAGCAAACCCAATACTATGTAGTCTGAACTGCCTGCCCGTCGGCCTCAGTCAGCCAAACTAATCAACAATCAACCCATTACAAACTGCCTTCTTATCTCTATCTACTGCCATCAACAAAAATAAACTCTCATATAGTAAATCAAAATTTATCTATTTGGCGAATAAACGCTTATCTCCTGCTCCATCTTTGCAACATAATTTAGGCGGCGGAATGGCAGGCTATAGGAGTTCAATGCAGCCTTTAGAGCAACTATTACCATCCCTGATCAGATAATATTAACACCGCTCTGTTACTGTTGTTTGAGTCTCCGGTGTTTATCAGGCGCTTAATCGATTCGACGGAGGAAGATACCACAACAATAATATTATCACACAACACTGACGCACACATACCCAACATGATGGCGACAATACAATATCTAATCCTATTCTTTGCAATAGGATATTGCAATCATAATTGCAATGCCTTTTCATCATCTTCATTTCCATCGCCGTCGAGTAGCTCTACCAGATTATTATCAACGAGTACAGTTGAGGATACTACCTCAACAACATCATCATCATCTGATTCTACAAAACGTGTGGGTATTAACAGCCGTGGTGCCAAGATGAATGAAATAGACTTCACATTAGCACCCTCAGATGTTAGTTTATCAAGATGTTATCAAATGAGCGGTTCAACAACATCAGAACCTGATACTACTCGTAGTACAACAGAGAATATACAATCACAATCACTAACACGTGCATTAAATACTGCATCAAATCGTGCAATTCGACGTATATTATTAGCAAGATCATGGCCCTCTGCTGAGGCATTGAATTTAAGTCTACGTACTATATTAATGCAGCAGCAACAGAAGGAACAGAATGTTGTTAAGGCTGGATTAGTTGTGGAAGAGGAGATGAAGACTGGTGGTGTTGAGGATTTAGAAGGAGGGAGTACGGATGCTACGGATGATGATAAGATGAAATGTCCAGTACCTCGTCCTATACTTAACATACTTACCAAGAAGTCTCGTAGTGGAGATGGTCCAATCCCTGCAGTGTCAGGTGATGATACATCCTCTAACGACTCATCATCAACAATATCAAGTGAAGATCGGGAAAAACAATGGATACAAAATCAACTATCAACATTCTCCTCCCAATATTCCACAATACCAAATTACAAAGCAGCAGAAGCATACCTTGAATCAATATTAGTATTAGCCACATCCGGCATAGAATCACCACGTGTCATTGATATACTAGCCGATGAAATATATGTCGATAGTTATATGAGAATATTATCAGTTATACAATCTGTCGGTGCGGTATTAATTGAAGATGAGAAGGGTGGACGACGACGTATATCAAAGAAGTTGAATGATATTGATATTTGTTTGAGTATGTTGGATAAGATATCGTTGGTGAATGAACGTAAAGAGAAGGAAGCTGCTGCAGCTGAAAAGGATGTGAATCCATTAGCCATTGATTATGATGCCGCTATTAAGCTGGCATTTGAATCGGCAGAGGAGGGTATATCATTTGATGACTTTAAGGAGGCATATGTAGCTGATACGATTGACATGGTATCTGAAAAGTGGAAGGCTCAATGGGAGGATGAAGTTGAGGAGGAAGAGAGCAATAAGAAAAGAAGACGTTCTAGATTGGCCTTTCTATGCCCAGCCATCCGCGAGAAGGAGGCAGATACTCCTACCATAAGAAGAGCTGAAGAAGGAGAAGATTCAATAGTTATAAATCCGGATGATTTAGGGGGTGTTCTATTAAGTGCAGAGGAACCAACCATGACAAGACAGCTCAATGTTTTGTCGAATATTGTTCAACGGACTCTCATATTTGGCGGCGATCAAGAACTCCTCGTACTGGCAGAGACTTTAGATGCCGACAAGCCTGCCTTTATTCAACGTTGGTATAAGGAGGATCAAGCCTCTGATATTGACATACAGAACGAATCAAGACTGGGTGTTCAATATCTCAACTCACTCATTCAACTATTACGAGATTGCTACACCAAGGGGGTATTAACTGATGTATCACCCAAATTGCCATTATCTACTGGATATCTAAATGCATATGGTCGATTAACAGCATCATTAATTGAATTGGGTAGTGGCTATATCCGTCCATCGTCGTCATTAAGTCCAATATCATTAGCACCCACTAAGTACTTGAAGTCTACCACACCACCCAAGACTGCCAAGGAGGAATTGAATCGATTTGCTCAATGGGAACGAGCTGTACGGAAGAATAACGAGAATCCATACCCTGATGAGTAAGTGTCTGTTGTTGTTTGTTGTACCATATAAGGTGTATTATTGTTTGTGATGAAATTGAAGTTATCCCTGTCTGAAGATCTGAGATCGAATGATTGATATAACGATTGCCAAAGTAACTTTTCATATCGGCGCACTGAAACATATAAATACAATCTTGATATGAACACGTTGTTTCATTTGCTCATACCTTATACCCAAACTCACCAACTCTATCTCTTCTCTCTCTTATTCTTTTAGCATTGTGGGCACATGGGTCGTTCAAGATATCGTAGGAACACAACGAGTCGGATCAACAGAAGTTACATTCCGACCTCAAGGCGAGGTTAGTGTCAAGCCACCCATGCAGGGATTACGATGGAGATTAGATCCCGGTCCAACACATCTCGACACATGTACATTCCAAGTATTGAGTGATGATGGAGCAATCTTACAATATAAAGGATTCGTAGACCGAGGATCAAGATTAGAAGCTCGAGTATCGAAACGATCGGTATCAATGAGAGGCGGTGTTAGTTTCTTAATGAGAGATGCCGATGGTGGAACTAGTGAAGACTTCTGGAATGATATGGTCCCCATTGGCACCCTCAAGAGTGGAACAACCAAGTTTATAATGAGTCGAGATGTCAATAGTGAAGATGCTCAGTTGCAGACAGCCGATTCGTCCTCGATTACTTCTGGCGTCGGAGCTGGTCTTAGATGTGCACCAGTGGCCGAAGGTGATCGTCAAATCATCACTGGACCCTCGGGCCCAATCCTAGTGACAAAGGTTGCTGGGTCCTATTATGCAGTAGATGCTACGTGTCCACATTTAAATTTACCCATGAAGAAGGGAAAAGTTACTATACAAGATGGTCAACCAACTTTGACTTGCAGTTTTCACAACTCCTGCTTCGAAATGAAGACAGGAAAGTGTACAAAATGGGTAACCGGAGCTCTGGGGAATGAAAATGAGTTCATCTCTAATGTCATGGGCAGTCTGGGTAGTGAACAGAAGGACATCACAGCTTATCAAGTGAAAGAAGAGGCCGATGGTTCTCTGACTGTTACTTCTGATACCAAGTCAGCAATAACAGCTTAAACATAATCCTTTGTACATATCACACTACCTAACTAATACTAGTTTGTCCTAAAAAGAGCTTGTATTTGAAGTAACACAACATATAGTACTTAAGCTTATCTTTTTTTACTTTGCTTTCGAAGATCCTTAAGTCGCAACATCCTTATATCAACCATATACTGTGCACTTCATCTTTTTTACATTTGTAGTATCATGTTTAACTCATCTCTTGCAATCATATCAGAGAAGCCTTGTTCAAATCCTTCCTTGGCCTGCTGTGATACTGGGGTATCACCAAGATATGCCTCAAAGATTGCCATGCACAAACCCTTTACATTCTTGCCAGCATAATCAAACTTTTGAACATCACTTGTTTCTGAAGATGCATTGTTGCTCAACCCATTCTCACCACTACCACTACTATTAGAAATTGATGCTAATAACTTGTCACCCTTGCATGTAATATACAAATCAGATCCTTTGGTTAATCTATCACCATCCACAATACCTAATAGGAAAGCTGAGAACTTGTTACTCTTTTCTTTACCAACTTTTGATATTAACGCTTGGCCTAATGCATCAGACATATCGTTAGCAGCAACTTCTCTATGAAACTTTAATAACAATGTCTTTGTAAATTTACTTTCTGTAAAGTCTGTAATTAAATCTTTTTTGCTAATGGTATCTCGATATTTCTTGATAAGTTTGTTCAGTAGTTTGACATCACTATATATTCCAACAGAATATACTTTGAACCCCCATTTGGAACGCAATCCACCTCCTATTAATGTTTGCTTTGTATTTGATATCTTTATGTCTGCTGGGAAGACTGTGAACATGAGATTTATGTTAGTGTTGGAGGAAAGTGTTTTCTCACATTACAAAGACATGTCTTAATTGTACTTACATAGTTCATTGATGTTGATCGTTTGTTTACTCATTTCATTATTCCGAGATATAGATGCCAGTTTATTGGCAAACTTTTTAGGACCTACCTTGGCAAGTATTGCAACTGCCACGGTTAGTAGAGTCGTTAGCCTCTTTACTACCATAATGTGAAATTTGTAATGAAGTGCACCGTGAAGTATGTGCACAAGATATGCACAAAAAAGTTTTGTATCGTATGACCTAAGTCAGCCGTCTACTAACACCCAAACAATTGCAATATAGAGCCAATCGATCAACTTGCCTCGCCTATCCACGCCGTCTTATCGACTAATCGAAGTTGCAAGTTACCTAGCACAAATCCTGAAGAAATTAGAGTATAAAGATACCGTTTGCGACCCTCAACTTTACTCTTACTCAGCTCTTCATTTTTTTTCTTTACAATCACTATTACTGACCCTCTTTTACCACCCCTTTGTCTATGATAGCATTCGCTACATTGCCATATATAGCTTCTTCATCATCTAGAAGCTCTAGTAATATAATCATACCAGTTTCCGGGTTCAAAATGGCCGCAAACAACTCATTTGCAACAATTGCAAAATTTGCTGACACATTGCCATCTACAACATTTGATACATCATCAACTGCACTTGCAGCCTCGCCATTCTCGACATGGGCAGGATCAATAGCATCTAATAAAGTATGGGTTGGTAGTGCTTGGATGATAAGTAGTGCTCTTCTTACTACATACTCGACTACCAAATTTCTAAAATATCAAGACATCATACAAGATGACACATTACATACATCAAATAATAGAGATAAAGCTACAACGATACTAGATATAAGTACGAACAACAAACCATCATCACGAAAGCTCAAAACACAAACTAAAATGTCAAGAGCATCCATGTTAACACTCTACCGTTTCTCAGGATCACTTTTATTAGGATTACTAATACATAAACATTTCTATCAAATCAAGTTAATATTACCCAGATTATTCAAGACTATACAAACATCACAATTATTCTTACTCCCAAGTTTATTCCTATTTATTGCAAACTTTTCAAATAGTATTGCATTGGATAGAATTGGTATTAGCTTGACATATACTAGTAAATGTGGGATACCATTGATAACTGTCTTGTTTACTTTGCTATTAGATGGATTGGTAGCACTACCAAGTAATGCGACATTACTAAGTTTACTACCAATAGCTGCTGGTATAGGCATGGCAAGTTGGAATACACCAACTTTTGAATTGTATGGTTTCCTAGCCGCTATAATATCAACAACAAGTCAAGCGGCATTGAATGTTGTTAGTAAACGTGTTATGAAACGGACGGGTATTAAAGGTGTCGAGGCACAACGCTCCATGGTATTAGTTGCCTTATGTATAGGTTTGAGTATGACAGTCATAAATAGTATTGGGAGTTGGATATCAGAAATAAGAGAATTAATATCGAATCCAACCTCAACTGTACAAGAATGGGAAAAGACTCAAGAAGAAGAACAGTCTCTACTACCATCATCAACAACGATACAATCACATCCACCATTATGGTTAACAAGTTTAGCAATATTAGCATACCATATGGAATATGTATTATCATTCTCATTCGTTAGTTTAGTCGAGCCGATAACATATGGTACATGTGACGCGTTACGACGATTACTAATTATTATCACAGGACGACAGCTATTCGGTGGTGATAAGGTAAGTAGAAGTTAATTGTGAACAATGGTCACATACCACCCTTTGATTTGGGCATTGGATTCTGATTGTGAAACCAAGATATAAATGTGGAACCGTGTGATTGTGGAACGAGCTGTTTGTACATAGATATGGTTTTGCACTTTACAAGCAAATGCTAACAAATACTAACCCCCCTCCCTCCCTATCTTCTTGGATTTACTTGTGACCATTGTGTGGAATCAACTTCTGATTCCCTAAGTTTTCAAAAACAAATCTTGGTGGTATATGTATGGCATTGCTTGGTGCATTGATGTATTCGATTACGAGTGCAAGAGGTAGTGCTGTAAAGGTTGGATGACATTTGAGTAGTACAGGTTTCTCATACAACATATAAACTAAATCAACTGTCTCATCGAGTTTACTTTACAGCACATCAAATATGGTACTTTAGGCAGTGTTCTCCAAGAGCTTTGCTATTGTTTTCTCCCTCTTTAGCCAATACTTGCGTCGGACGGGATCCTCCAATATCAGCTCTCCACACTTCTGCTTGGCTTCAGTTAGCATATCTTTCTCATCGGTGAATATCTCAAGTAAATCAACTAACGCTGATAGTAAGGACACACTTGGCCCTGTTGAATGTTCAACTGTTGATGGCTGTTCTTCAAAGGATTGTTTCATCTCCCTAATCGAGGCAATACTTTCTCGTGTAAGGTTGGTAACTTTAGTGGTATCAACTACTGTGTCCTTTCCTCTTTTCTGTACCAGACGCCATTGTTCCATTAATACACCGATTAGATATCTCCACGGGCTTTCATTATATGGATCAACCTTGGCACCACTTAGAGCATAGTGTGCTTCCTCCTTTGCCTTATTAAAAGAGAGGACTGAACTTTCTTTGCTAGCTACATTTGACACCTTCCCCTCATGCAGAGCAAACCATCTTTGATTCCATGCTGAATTGTTCCTTGGATCGGATAAAACTTTTGAATGTGAGTATTCAATCTCAGACGACCAGAGTTCAGGGTTGTCGAGTGTACGGATTATCCACTGCCGATGTGACCAAGCATGGTAGTTTTTAGAATCATCTCCCAATATCTTATCAACATATTCTAATTCCGTCTTGGCTACTTGGAGTGCTACTTCTGCATCTGATTTATCATTTCCCTTGAAACGATATTCGAGTAAAGCACGACGATGGTACCAAATTTGATAATTCTTTGGACTGCAAAGATATATTTGGGAAAGCTTGTTTAGTATATTATGATATCAAGATATACACCGACCTCTATGCATTGCAAAGTGTACATGAAGACATATCATATGCACGAGAAACAATCTATCACTTACTTTGAACCCCCTAGTCTGTCTGCAAATTCTAAATCTTCCTCTATCCGACCCACATCAATTGTTGCTGAATTCACCTCTGACGACTCCGATGAACTATTACTCAATGCAACCAAACACCGTCGACGAAAATGCCATACCGTATAATTAGCAGGGTTTAATTCCAAACAAGCGGTGGTTAATTCCAATGCACGTGCACTCCGCTCGTCAGCTTTTAATAAAGCACGTAAATAATCATATGCATAAACAAATTCAGATGGATATGTAATTGTACATACTGGATTTGGTCCGTCGTTTTGAGGGATTGGTTCAACATCTACGAGCTTTGAGAAGTCCATATTATTTGTGTTGTATTGTCTATATCAATACCGATAGCCACTTTCAACTGTGTTCAATGCAAGGCTTTGCAAGAGGTATGTATGTATGACCACCAATCTTTCTTACTTATCTTTGACTCCTTTACTACCAATACCCCGTACCACAATACAATCAACGACACAACTTATGATAATAATCTATACTGTCAGTACTACAGACTATTCCTGACCAATTAAAGACCATAAGTACATAACAACTTCTCTCTATTGTAATAATCACCTGTGGCGATTTTAAGAGCTATGAAGGATACCGTTTTTACCATGAGAGTCGAGAGTCGAGAGTGAGAGTTGATTATTGCTGTGTTGATGTGATGCAGCCTCCTATCGTATCTGTGATTTGCTAATGGGAGATGATAGTCTTCTTATCCGTGGAGTAGATGGATTGCCAGAGTATTAGAACTGTTGTTTTGTTGCAACGTAGGCGGCTCAGATTGGCTGATATCGAGAGACGCGTCGAAAACATCATTGCAAACCAAAATTGAGATATCTAAGTGATAGGCACAAGATGTCTAATCCTCAGGGTAGCCTGTCATCATTACCAGAAGATGCATTAATATCTATACTTTGTCGTGTACCGGCATCTGATCACAAATCATTATGGAATACATGTAGTACTTTTCGTAAAGCAATAGACTCAGATGTTTATGCCAGTGAACGTGCCACAACAAACTATGCAGAAGTGCAAGCCCGTTTATTACCCGGAGAGGAATTATATGATCGTAACTATCCTGATGGTCCGGAGTTATATGATGATGAGTTTCGAAATTATGAACCACCCTCTTCTCCTACTACACCGGAGGAGATTGAAATGAAGAATAGATATGAGGCAAAACTGGTACAGCAACGTCAAGAAGATATTAACGAATGGTATACAGCACTTGGTCACCGAGAGGAATATGGTGTTATCAATATTACTATTGATATTACAATTGATAAAGTATTGGCTGGTGAGGTTAGTTTAGTTTTAATTCCGCGGCCAAGATATGGAGGGTTGTTTCATCATGCAGGTGATAGCTTATTAGAATCAGTGCGAGAGATTCTACCGGGACTACGAGTGGGAAAGATATGGATCCAACGAAATGAATCTTCCAAAACAAAAGAAGCAGTGCATAGTAGTACAAAGTTACCCAAAGATGTAAAGAATCAACATGTTATATTATGCGATCCAATGTTGGCCACTGGTGGTTCATCCATTACTGCACTACGTATATTAGTTAATGAATATGGAGTGGATCCATCAAAGATTATATTTGCAAATGTTATTAGCTGTCAGGAGGGTTTGGAAGCAGTATTTAAATCGTTTCCAGATGTCAAGATTGTTACTTGTTTTATAGATGACGGGTTGAATGAAGATAAGTTCATCATGCCGGGGTTGGGAGATTATGGGGATAGGTTCTTTAATACTGTCTAATAAGAGAAGCGAAAGGTTGGGGAAGGATGACAAACCAGATAGACACTCAAAACAATTTGCAATTACAATAACAGATTACAATGACAAATCTAGTATACATTTCACCCCTGCATCACCAGTCTACCACTACTGGACCCCCTCCTACCCTCTCAGTTCCCAATCAGTCCTCTTCATTCATCTCATCTTCGTCATCTGACATATCATCTTCGTCATCCATATCATCCCAGTCATCATCATCTGATGACACCGGCTCATCGCCCAAGTCCTTTGCATCGATATCCGCCTCCGTTTCACCCCCAATTGGCATTAAGGCGGCTTCCATGCGTCTATGTATATTGGACCATTCATCGTTTGTTCCTTGCTGCTGTATGCTAAAGGTATGGTAATAGTCACTCATCGAACGGACACTCATTCTATACTGCCCTAGAGCCGTACGGCCGTGTGGATCGACAGTACTTTTGTCAGAACCGAGTCGTAATAGGTGTTGAACCGTATTGTAATACTTGTCTGCCTCATTTACTCTTTCTGGTGCCTTCATAACTGAACATATAAGAGGAGTCATACCATTCTCATCAAGGTCATTAATTGCAGATGTACGCTCGTTGGGTGGTACAAGACCGAGAAAGAAATCAAGAAGTTCGGTATTCAAAAACAGAGCCGAACAATGAAGTGCTTGTGCTCTCCTCACTGACGCTCCCTCATTAACGAGATTTGTAACCTCCGCCTTCAGTTCCTCATTCTTCGTTCGAATCTTATCAAGCTGTTCATTTTTCCTTTCAGCACACCGCTCTTCAAATGTTGTATCGGTATGCTTTCTAATAGCGTCTCGTATGGAACTAGCCTGAGATTCAAAGTTGGATTTAGTCCTTTCAATGAGGCGCCCTTTTTCTTCTAAAGTCCGGCGGTTCACTTCCAGGTGGCTATTCATCTCGTCAAGAAATGCTTCGGTTTCTTGAATAGTCGTTGCGAATTCGTTCAGTTCTTCCTCTGGCCTTCCTTCATTTCTCAATATTGCTAATTGACTACGGGCTGGATCCAAATCTGCTCGTTTAGTGCTTATCAGCGCCTCCGCTTCAGCTAGTTCTCTTAAGGCTTCTTCGTGCCCTTGTTGCAATTCGACAATTGATGCTTCGGATTGATTGAACTCACTAATGCTCCTTTCCATTATTTCATCTTCTTTCCTCATAGACAGCTCGATTGCATTTGTGTCAACAGGATGATAACTCATGCTGTTTAAAGCCTTCTTTACTGCGTTAAAGAGTTTTTCATCCACTCCACTTGGACTTGGGGGAAGATTGGTTGGCCAAACACGCAGATGTATTCCCATAGCATCCTCGTGAGATAGTAGAGGAGTGTCCAGGAACTCAGGCAAGGCAAACAGCCAGGGGTTTTCGCCCTTTCCAAACACTTCCATTATCTGCTTATACCCGGCCCGAAGAAAAGTCCTTGCATCTAAATCGATACATTCGTTCCATCTGTTAATTACCTTCTTGTTTTGTTCAGCTTGCTCTTCAGTTATATCCACTTCCATACCCCAACTACCCCTGGTAATATCCCTCCTCTTCCTTTCCAATTCATTTGTAGCATATGTCATCGGATCACACCAAGCTGTTGCAAGTGTCCATTTTTCATGAAGCTCTGGCACTTTAAGTGCTGCCCGAACTGCCCTTGCAACAATGTTTGTGTTATCTCCAGATTTATACGCTTGACGACGAATACGTACACTCTTCACGTGCAGGAACCCCCCTCTCTTAGCCTTACCATCTGTATCGGCATTCTTAATTGAACGGACCTTGGACCTTCCTCTCCTATCACACAGTGTCACAGTCTATATCGGTGCGGCGGAAAAGAAGAAAAGGGTGGATTTGCCAAAAGGAAATTCAATTCGACAAACATATCTTATGCATAAACTTACCACTTCTTGTAGTTCCTGGGAATGGGCATCACCTGC
>Ga0214479_100797_pt1 | contig 16181 bp, 11 predicted proteins | sample M1_20Mar14CPVII9_5_FD_165054 | JGI IMG/M metagenome (GOLD analysis project Ga0214479, IMG submission 165054) | Marine eukaryotic communities from Monterey Bay, California, United States - M1_20Mar14CPVII9sort6BwellE14 | ecosystem: Environmental > Aquatic > Marine > Unclassified | place: USA...
TTTCAGATTTGACAATCGTAGGATCCTGACCCTACGTGTAGCCCTATTATTCTATATTCTATCATAGCTTCTCTATCATAGCTTCTCTATCCTATCTATAAACCCTATCTAAAAGGCTTCTAACCCCCCACCACAATCTTTAAGGATCAGAGGAATGGGCACGAGATCTATCTACACCCATCTCCTACTCTTCGGAACACCTTATTTACCAATATCCGTTGTGAATTAAGTTCGTATTTTAGCGACTAAACGATCTTTACTGCAATCACATTAGCGAGTAGCATAGTACTAACTTTACGGCGGATTGGTATTAGTTGGTATACTAAAACACTCCATATCAGTCTCTTAATCTCTCTCTCGGTTCATTGTGTAATCGGCGGCGCTGATCATATCATATAAACTACAAAATATAAAACATAACTCTATCCATAAACACACACATGAAAAAACATGTCAATTGATGAATCTAAGCGCCTACGACGAAACTACCTCTCTTTTACTGACTTTCCTGATACAATATTAAAGTCAGTAACTGATTACTTATATCCAGTATCACAGGCATTATTTGCAGTTGCACTATCAGCACCGACACAGTCTGCATCTTGGTGGACATCAAACATACAACAACACATATCACTATCTAGCAAAGCAATTATATCAAATGGTCAATGGGATGTACTTGATTTCGGTACTGTAGAGAAGACATTAACATCAAAACTTAACGATGATGATATTAGAGCTGTACTAGTATGCACCGATTCACGGAATAAACTGAAGAGGCTATATCTTATTAATTGCAATCCAACAACCTATGGTCTTCAACCATTAGAAGGATCGGTAGTATTAGAACAATTAGATCTCGATAAGAACCAAGAATCAATGTCTATAGAAGTTATTGTTCCAATTCTTCTTAGCATTATTAATAAATTTGACAATCGTCTTAAGCACTTAACATTACCCAACGCCTGGCACACAGGGCGTACCATCGGTGACGATCCCAATACGTGGGAGGACAATTGGAGCAACCAAACATTGGAACGTTTCATGAGAAGATACCATGGGCTGTTAGATTATCGTCCTTTCAACTGTGCAGATTGTAATGGAGATAGAGACTGTTCAGAATCAAGTCGATTTCACAATCTTGAAGGGCAATATCACATATCTGACATACAACCGCAATCATTTACTTGTTATAAATGCTTGAGGAATATCTGTAATAAAAGTGAGTACAAGGTGATGCATTGCAGTGGTTGTGAAAGGGGATATTGTGGCATATGTGCGCCTCGAAATTATGACTGCGTGACTTGTCACGAAGAATTATATGGAGGCGGACAATTACAAGGAGAAAACTTTACTTGTCGTTTCTGCAAGGGCGGCAATGGTGAAACCGAAGAATGCGGTGAATGTGGAGCTATCCATTGTGTCATACATGAAACTATCCTCTCTTGTGATAAGTGTGATTTGACAAGGTGTGTTGAATGTGCTGGAGGGCATAAATTTGTTTGCAAACACTGCTCAAAATCTAATTGCTTTGAGTGTGCCGATATGGTGTGCTGCGTTTATTGTGGCAAAGACATGTGTTTCCAGTGTATTAAAGAGAGAGGGGAAGACGCCGATAATGATTGTGCACACTGTCAAGAGGCGGCGCTGAGACACTTAAGGACGATTAGGGTACAGGCTATGATCGATTAGCTAGGTAGTAAAAGGGTAATCTGAATGACTAATAACACCCAGCATCCAAAACTAGCTACAAATGAACTCGTCTTATCGTTCTCTATCAAAACAGGCAAATCTATTATTACAGCATTCTATCTATTCTATATTCTATCATAGCTTCTCTATCCTATCTATAAACCCTATCTAAAAGGCTTCTAAAAGGGCAGACCGCCCCCCCCCCACCACCACAATCTTTTTAAGGGTCAGAGGAATGGGCTGGATGGACCAATTCGCCACTCACCATACACACACCCATCTCCCACTCTTCGGTAACACTTCGCCAATCATACCCATCATACTTATATTCCTTCTTATTACGTACTTTGTTTAATCGTACTTCATACGATGAACTATACATGTTCCGTCGTTGTGTGGGAGATAATGTTGACGAATGCGGTATTGGTTGAATCTTAACAGATGATGAGAATGATACACCTGATCTTCGTTTCTTGGTTGAGGAAGAGGAGGATGAGATGGAGGAGTTTAAGGAAGCAGTATCATCTGATTCTAATGATGAACCCGAGGCTACACGGACTAAACCTGGTGGGATGGCATCCTGACGCTCTTGATGATCTTCATTGATAGATTTATCAATATCGTCAACAATTGCCTGTTGGGTATGATTTAATCTAGCGAATGTGCCTAATAGCCATGACCCTCCGCCTTGTTGTTTTACACTTGATATACTCCCTCCTCCTCGGTAGCACTGCTCTTCCTCCTCCTCATTATCACTCGAGTAGCAAACGACCGTAGGACTCTCATGTATTGTATGATCACATCCCTTAAGTTCACTGTATGTTGGTACCTGTTCCGTGGATAGTAGTTGATAATGGGCTGGTGGTAAGGAAGATGAGGAAGAAGATGAGCCCATGTCGTTGAGTGAGGAACATGAATTTGTTGTTGTGCTTGAGTCGCTATCGTTAGCGGCATCGGCGGTGGCACAATCATCATTATCATCGGTGGTATCATTAACTGACATATCCATTAATGGTGATAACCAGAAGGCATCGTTGGCTGATAATACTGTACGGGTCATGGTTTGTATTAGTTGTGGTGGTAAGTTATTGCAATAGAGTAGAGGGACCGTTAGAGAGTTGCCTCCGCTGATAAAAAATAGTTTGATAATCGTCGCCGTCGAAAAGATTATGAGTACTGCAAATTGATAAGAGTCGAGCTGGGTTTGATGAAGTGGGATTACAAGGCTGGCGCTCTCATATATAGCTTGCTATTGTTGGTTGTGCGTGTTAGTGAAATTTATGTGGTCTGTGCTGTTTCAAGAAGCTAGACCAAAGCTTCTTGCGCGAATCAATTTAGCTCAGCCCCTTCTTTATCTTATTAAGAAAACAACATATCAGTCCTAAATATATTTACGGCTACCTTTCTTATAAAACATTACTTTTAACACCACTCACAGATGCAAATAAGAAGAGATATAGGGACTCGATTTGTCATTGAGCAAATTCAGCCCAGCCCTCTTCTACGATCAACGAGTGATTTGTTTAGTACTGCCATGACAACCTTGAGGGTAATAGGCGGCATCGTACATGTTGTGCAGTGTAGTAGTGTAGTAATGTATGCAGAAGAATGATAGTCACTTACAGTAGTAATAGTAAGTAAGCAAAGGATACGCAGATGGTATCCTTTTTTGTTAACGATATATGTATACACTACAGTTTGGACTAGGGTATGAATAAATTGTAAGGCGTAGGGAAAAGAGTGTGTACACGCTTGGGAAGGTTGAGTTAGTGACGACCACTAATAATAAGTTAAGTTGTGATTGAGTTAAGGAAGCCGAAGATGAGCAATTTGATTCTAAAACATCTCATTTATATCTTCTTTATCAACACATACAAACACATCTATAGTTTACATACACATAACCCCAACCTATAAATCACCCATAAAAGGCATCTTGTAATCTCGACTCATAATCATTCACCATATCAGTAATCTGCTTCTCCAAACTTTGAATGTGTGATTGTAATCGACCCTCCTTTGATTTTTGCATCTCCATTGTATTTTGTATCTTGGCCATCTCCGACTTGTGCTTGCGTTGTTGTTGTTTCAGCTCCTTCTTACGTTCCTTGAGCCGAGCCTTTATCTCTTGAACAGCCGCCTTATCATCATCAGCACCCACTTGCTCTTCCTTGAGACGTTCAATCTCTTCCTTGAGATTAGATACCTCCTTCTCAAACTCCTCATCCTTCTCGTCAATTGCCTTCTGAATACTCTTCTTGAAGTCATCTTCCTTCTGTTGTATGAGATTATCAATCTCCAGTTCGGAGAATGAGCTGGTTAGCTTCTCGGCATTCATTTGTTTCAATAGTTCATCCTCACGCTCTGTCCATGCCTGTTCCTTCTTCTTGATATCCCGAAGCTGCTTGATGTATGATGCCTCCCGCTCCTCGAATGATTGCTCAGTCTTCTTCTTGGCGTCACGGATGTCCTGTAGATATCCATCTTCTTTCTCGATAAGGATCTTCTCATGCTTGATCTTGAGGTCACGAATAGTCTCGTTGTACTCATCCTCCTTATCTTGTAAGGCACGTTTATGAAGCTTGTTAGCCTCCCACAGCTTTTGAGTATTATCATCGTCACTCTGCTGCAACTGCTTAATCTTCTTCTTGAGAGTACGAATCTGTTCAGAAAACGAGGTTGTGTGGTTGTCTACCTCTAGCTCATTGTGCTCATTCGCCTTTTCAAGTTCTTTAACACGAGCCTCCGATGCTTCAAGCTTTTGCCTCATCTCTTCCAGGTCATCGCTTGCCTTCTGCTGCTCGTTCTTTGAGTTATCAATCTCAAGTTTAGCCTTATGTAAGCTTTTACAAAGACTCTTCATATCTTGTAGCTGATTCTTAACAGTCTCCCCGTGTGACTTGATACTACTCTCATTCTCATCCTTGAGAACTTTAACTTGCTTCTCCAAATCAGAAGACTTGGCCTTTTCTTTTGCAATTATATCCATTAGCTCCTTGATCGTTTTGGCCTGCTGAGGCTTTGTGGCATTACCACTATTGATCTTGTTGCTTTTCAGACTTACTACTCCCTTCAATTGACCATTGCAATCATCATGCTCGAGAAATGTTAGCTTGCTCACACCATCATCTTCGTCATCATCACGACTATCTTCGCTCTGGATAGTACTCAACATGGGGGTTAGCATGGTAGCTTTAGCAAGTGCCGCCTCGGCCCTATCCTTCTCAGCTTTTAGCCTATTCACTTCTTCCTTAAGTGACAACTCATTTTGTGAAAGAGATTCAAAATGAGATGATGAGATTGCCAAAGGGTCTTGTTCTTCTGCCTTGACAAGTACTTGGAGCTGCTGATTTAATTGTGTGCCATAACTCGTACTAGATTGAGTACTTCGAGAGTAAACACTAGTTCCACTAACTCCTGGCGCACCTTCACGATGGGACTCTTCTCCCCGTAAGGATGACAGCTCATTTCGAAGCTCAGATAGACGCTGATTTTGACTTTCTCTATCTGACATTCCTAATGGATCAGATTGTGGCTCGTGTTGTCGCTGCTGACTTCTACTACGCCGATTACGATTCGTAGGAGTAGTGGTAACGTATCGTGGACTTGGTGGGGGTAAGCCTATACTACTAGTACGCCGCCTTCTACCTCCATTATTGATTTGAGTTCCGGCGTTAGATAGGCCACGGTTTCCTTGTGCTTCATTTTGAAACAGAGCATCCACTGAAGTATCATCGTCGTTATTTGACATAGGACTGTTTTGATTCCACGAGAAGGTTCTAGCACGATGAGCTTGAGGTGATGGATGGCCAGAATTCATGTGTCGTGCATTATTATTCCTTCTGTTGTTTACTGGCGATACACCAAGCTTCATCATGGCATGTCGTCCACTTCGAGGAGTCATTTGATGATTATTCCGTTGATTGTTTTCATTATTCAAGTTGGTATTACTATATCCGTCACTACCTTCATAGCCATGTTTTACAGGCATAGGGCTACCAACATCTGTGCTCAAACTAATCTCAATATCTCCCTCAGGTTCATGTTCGATGAGTGTGGTATCATCAATTAACTCAGCGTCAGCATCTTCAAATGATGAATACTTGTCACGGGAAGATACAGTCGCTGTTTTGATTGATAGGCCATTGTTATTGTTTGGATATGGTTCTTGAACTCTCTGCTGACTAACTAAATCTTCACCACTATCATTCTGAAACGAATACATTATTGCAAACTCATGTATCTTATTAGCAACATCAACATTACCACTATACTCTGCACTCCTTGCCAACTCTTCACATGTATTACCATCACCATCCTTACATGTGCCAACTTTATATCCTGTAGCAACACATACCATATCAATCACGCCATCTTCACTAGGACCCCATTGTGATAAGTAATGTAATGGTAACATACCGTTTGGATCTTCTTTTAATGCCGCTTGGGGAAAGCTCATTAATAAGTGATAGAGTACCTCACGTGAACACTTTGCACCACATGCATAATGCAATGGTAACATGCCCTGATCATCTAACGTACGTGAACTATTGGTATATGCGTTTAATAATGTTGATAAGAATGATATTGGTGGATTTAATGCACATGCTGAATGAATTGGTAAGAATCTCCATAATACTTGAGAAGTGTTAGTTGTTGGGTTGAGTAGTTTGTTACCATGATTGTCACGTTGATATCGTACTACCCATGTAGCAGCTTCTGTTGGGTATTGTTCACATCGTTTAGTTGCCGCTTCCCAATTTGAGTTGCCTATATGTTCATATAATCCAGTAATATTCTCATCATAATCGACTGATATATCGTTAGGTGTGTGGCTTAGTAATAGCGGGGGATTTGTGTTAGATGTAGTTGGCATCTGTTGACGATGCCTTAGAGGTGATTTTGCAAATTCAACATTCATTGCTGCAAAGGAGATGAATATATTTGAATATCAAACACAAAACCATAACTGTATCGTTTATTCCACTTGCAGTAATCGTATATTAAACCTGGTAAGCGGCTATCAATCTCTTTGATGGCCGACTCTTCACTCTTCACACTAGCTGCTCACACTCGATGGCAGCAAGTTTTGAGTTACGCGTGCCCTTTTTGGTATCCGGTCATCTTACTCCCCTGAGTTCTCTGATATTACTGATCATACCTAGAGTGCAGAACTCTCGCGGCGGCGGCAGCAATAGCACATATCCCACTATCCCTGAAAGGGCGACGTTCAGTAAACTCCACTTTATCAGTTATTGTTCTCAAAGATGGATCAAAATTTAGAGCAGGAGGCCGCTGCAGGTCAAGACAATATCAACAATAATATGAACAACAATAATGAACAAGTTGATGAGGTTGCTGATGACTCTGATGGTGATGATGACTGGACTGATGCTGAGTTTATTGAGTTTTGGAGAGATCAAGTCAATCCTGACTTTAATCAAGATGATTTAAATGAGATGTTGCAACAGTTTGAGGTAAATAATGTGAATGAACTGATGCAATTACATCCATTTTTTAATAATCTTGATGAAGAAAATAATGAACATCAAGAGGACGTTGATGGTAATGAAGACTCTGATAGTGATGACAGTGGAAACGAAGAGTTAGATATTGATAATGATGATGATAGTAATAGCGAATCGAGTATTGCATTTTGACACTGATATTTATGCTCATATCATATGCTCAAATTATATGCTCATATCATAATATTATGCATACTTTTTTCGGTGGATATAATATTGTAGTTCGTTCCCTCAAGAAGCATTGTCAGAAAATGATATGCGGGAGGTTATAAATATCAATAATAACTCTACTCTCAAAACTTTGCATTTGGATTTAGTTGAGAATGGACTAGACAATTATGCAAGGGGAGTTAATTGGGAAGGCTTGGGTCGTCTAATTGGTACCCATCCAAGCTTGAAGGAAGTAAATATTGATGGTCATGATATATTATGGAAGGACAAGGCAAAGTGTAGTAAATTCTTCGACAATATATCAACAAGTGAATCAATTGATACTATCGTCATTTTCAATGTAAAATCTCCAGAGATGCTTTCAATATCTTTATTCAGCACACTTTATGCAGTCTGACACTTTACTGTGATATTGGAATCAAAGGGTTTGAAGCATTAGCTAAATTACTCAGGAATTCCGCTTGTAAGTTGGAGGCACTCGCTATAATGGATTGTGACTTCAATAGTGAGTCGTCTGTTGCTAGTATTAAGAATTCTTTGAAGAATAATTCTACGGTAAAAAGACTACGCTTATATTTTCCAAAACCATTGCCGGATCAGAGGATGAGTGCAACTTGGGCATTAAAACTTTCTTCTGTAGAGGATTTGACCCTTATTGACAGAGAAAGTTTAGTAGTAGACGAAGGTGAATTAGCAGAGATGGGGGATATCCTGGGAGGCAATACAACAACTCTAAAGATGTTTAAAGTTGGGCTGGGTCCACTAATCACAACGGAAGGATGGGATACTTTCTTTTTCAACTTTATGGGCAATCATACACTCGAGTATCTTGATCTTAGTGGCCACGATAACATTTCAGTGCCCAATCTAATGGCTGCACTGACCAATAATAGCACATTGAAGACACTCAATCTTGAATACCTTTTTGCTGACTTCGTTGGCTTAAGATGGGTTGCAAATTTTCTAAAAAGTCCCAAGTGTGCATTAGAGAATATATATCTTGAGGGAAACCATGAGGAGGGCGCAGTTGATAGTTTGCTATTCAAACTGTTCACTATCGCTTGTACGACAAACAGAACATTAAAGAATCTCTATTTGAAGTTACCCTTGCGTACACTTGGGAGTGAATGGTATCAAGTGATGAACAATCTTGCACATATCCTTTTTAACATGAGGAGCATTCATGAGACTTACGACTCAAACCATATACTAGAGTCGATCTGTTACCCACACAAAGAAGAGAGATTTAGGCAAGTTATGTCAACTTGTCCATCGATGGCAAGGATGCTACCTCTTCACTTGGCAATGAACTGGGAAGCTGACAAGTCTAAAGTAGCACGGAAGAAGATAATGATTGCCCACTACTTTCAAAAGGGTATAATCAAACAAAACAAAGAACATGACAGCGAGTATAAAACGCTTATAGAAACAATAGTAGGGGCTAGTAACAATATGGAAACGCCAGAACAACTACCCAATATGATGGCTTGGGTTGGTCGTGATAGTGATGGACTATCGGCAATGTATGACTTAATGAAAAAGATGCCAACATTATGTGAAGAAAGTAATTCCAAGTCATCACAACGATGTAAAAGGAAGCTTAGTGCACTAGAGATAGAATGTGAAGCGTTTGCTAATGGAGAACTGGGTTCGTTTAGTCCTTAATAAGATAGCTAACATTTGTTAAGATGTCTAGAATCCCCAGCTCCCAGCTTTTATTGTTGTTATTAGCCAAACCTGATACCCGATCTTCACCCCCCTCCCCCCTCCCCTTCACAATAACTTATAAACTAGTAACCAATTAACTTCTTTCCACCGCCACTACTAAAGTCTAACCCAGGCAGCTTAACTTGTGGTGGTTTGTCTTCCCCTTTTGGTACTGTATTGATTCCTAGTATGCCAACTTCTCCCCCCGTACTGCTGACACTACCGCTTAGTCCATCAGTCCTGTCTTCTTGTGCACAATAGTCTGTACAATTATTTTCACAGTATTGTGGATCCTAATAGGCATATGCAATATGAGTGACGAATGACAAAGATACAATGCACAAAATCATATCTTACCTTTGGGGCTATTAATTTGCAATTCTTGACACAATCTTTGAAACAATCTGTAACAGCATTAGCTTCTAATGGATGAAAGAGACTACTACCGGCTAAGGTTGCCGTCGATATAAAGAAGGATCGTCGTGATGTTACTGACACATCATCTCTCTCAATTATGTTGTTAGTTTTCAATTGCAATGAAGATACCGACGACGACTGCTGCCGATTTTGAGTAGGATTTGAAAATGCCTTGCAAAATGATATTGGAGACAATACCAAACAGAAGACAACGAACAGTAGAGCATGGTAAAGAGCCTCCATGGTTGCAATGAAGAGAGGAGGAGAAAGAATGATGTTTGAGGATACCATTGATGATATCCACAAAAGGGCACGCCCTAGGGCTACTTGTAACTTGCTACCACCCTTCTTGAACTCCCTCTCATCCTGCCTCTCATCATTGCAATACCTAGTAGATATGCAGCAGTAGATAGTAGAGTGGATATGAATATAGAAGATTGCTATACAGCATATGCACGGTGTCATTATTATCTAAGTGTAAAGGAAGCTAACCGTCCATCAATCTCTATAGGCAAGGAGAGAAATGACTGTCGCGTTGGTTTCATTGTCACCAATGCGGCATCAGCCAATGCAACAAAAGCAGCTCATCAGCAACCCCAGCCCCAACAGCAGTAGTCCAGCTACTCCATCAAAGTTGCTACTAAGCTTCACACCTAATGATACATCAGTCGATTATGATGAGAATGTTACTGGTTTATATGAACATATAGGCAATTCGAATTGGGAAGCGGCTACTAAACGATGTGAACAATATCCAACAGAAGCTGCTACATGGGTAGTACGATATCAACGTGATGCTCACGGTAACAAACTAATCAACCCAACAACTAATACACATGAAGTATTATGGAGATTCTTACCAATTCATTCAGCATGTGCATTAAATCCACCAATATCATTCTTATCAACATTATTAAAAGCAAATACTAACAGTACACGTACGTTAGATGATCAAGGTATGTTACCATTGCATTATGCATGTGGTGCAAAGTGTACACGTGAGGTACTCTACTTATTATTAATGAGCTTTCCCCAAGCGGCATTAAAAGAAGATCCAAACGGTATGTTACCATTACATTACTTATCACAATGGGGTCCTAGTGAAGAGGGAGTGATTGATATGGTATGTGTAGCCACTGGGTATAAAGTTGGCACATGTAAGGATGGCGATGGTAATACATGTGAAGATTTAGCAAGAAGTGCAGAGTATAGTGGTAATGTTGATGTTGCTAATAAGATACATGAGTTTGCAATAATGTATTCGTCACAGAATAGTGAGAATGGTAGCAGTGAAGATGTTGTCAGTCAGCAAAGGGTTCAACAACCATATCCCAACAACAATAACAATGTTTTGTCAATCAAAACATCAACAACAACACCTTCCCGTGATAAGTATTCGTCATTTGAAGATGCCGACGTTGAGTTAATTGATGATACAACACTCATCGAACATGAACCTGAGGGTGATATTGAGATTACTAGTTTATGTGACAACATTGGTGGTAGTATCCCTGTGAAAGAAGTCGGAGTAGTCACGACAACTAATAACAATGAGAATAACCAAAATACATGGAACAATGCTCAGATGACACCCCGAAGTGGACGACATGCCATGATGAAGCTTGGTGTATCACCAGTAAACAACAGACGCAATAATAATGCACGACAAATGAATTCTGGCCATCCATCACCTCAAGCCCATCGTGCTAGGTCCAACAGTAATGGAGGCTTACCACCCCCAAGTCCAAGGTATGTTACCACTACACCCAAGAGCCGTAATCAAAAGCAACGTATGCCACTTCAACAACAGCAGCAGCAGAGACACCAACCAGATCCACACGTTATGTCCGAACAAGAACGACAAGATCAGCGATTATCGGAACTTCGGAATGAGCTGTCTGGTTCAACGAGTAGTAATAGTCTTGCTCAACATGGTTCGAGTGGTACCAATAGAGGATCACGTAGTACATACAGCTCGAGTAGTCAATCTAGTACAAGTTTTGGTACACAATTGAATCAACAACTTCAGGTGTTTGTCAAGGCAGAGGAGAATCAACAACAACATACTCTTTCACAGAATGAGATGGCACTCAAGGAGGAGATTAACAGACTTAGAGCTGAGAAGAATAAAGCTGAGGCGGCATTGAAGAAGGCTACTATGCTAGCTCCAATATTGAGTGTTAGTCATAGCGAGGAGAGTGAGGATAGTCATGATGTACACGATGATGGTGTTAGTAAGTTGACGTTTCTCGAAGGCCAAGCAATGGAAGAAGCTGTAAGTCCTCGAAATAACAAGCATCGACAACAGAACAGTATGGAGCTGGTCATTCAACGAGCACGAGATGAACAGGGTGAGTTCCCTTCAACATCTGGTGCTAACAAGTTGGATAGTATTGACGAGTCTTCTACCAGTAAGACAATTGCAGAGTTGAAAGATCAGATTACAACAGAGAAGGCCAAGTCTACAGAGTTACATAATCAAGTTACATCTCTTAAGGAAGAGAATGAGAGTAGTATCAAGTCACACGGTGACACAATTGCAACTGTAAAGAGTCTTGGTAAAAGCTTGGAGAAGGCCAAGGTTGAGATTGAAAAGCTTCGTTCAAATAAGCAAGATAAAGAGAAGAATAACAGCAAGGTATTCGAGGATCAAATCAAGGCCTTGAATAAGAAGTGCGTGAAGGCACAGAATGAAGAGCATAAGCTTAGAGCGCTAATGAAGGATAAGGAAATACAATGGAATGAAGAGCGTCGTGATCTTGAGGTGGAGATCAAATCATTAAAGTTGTTGGGTAGTGCTTCCAGTGATGGTAGTCTATCTAGGAATTCGAAGAGTGATAGTGTCTTAGAACTTCAGGCAGCAATCAAGGAGGCTGATGATATGAGGAAGTTTAACGCGGCTATTCGTAGTGAGCATGATGAGACTATTGCTCAACTTGAAACCGAGTTGACAGAGGAACGATCTGGAAGAACCGAGAGCCTGAGTCAAATTGTCACTTTACAATACCGTATTGCAACACTTGAACAAGAGATTGACGAGTACAAGGATGAGGCAAAGAATGCCAAGTTGCTAAGCTCATTAAACAGTGGTAATACTAGTGGTATGGAGACTGAATTGTCAAAGCTTAAGAAGCAGCTTCGAGATAAGATTAAAGATGCCGAGAAGCAGCACAAGCTTGTCAATCAAACAAAGTTGAACTTACAAAGGAAGGAGAGGCAGCTACTTGCAGCACAGAATGACTTGGACGATGTTAAGCAAAAGCTTGAATCATCTGAGGATCGTGTTAAAGAACTTGAAGAAGCTGATACATACAATAATGATGTCGATAGTACATCATCCTCGTCTTCTGAACAGATTCGTACTCTCAAGAAGAAGATTAAGCAGTTGCAGCAGAGTGACGATGATAATACTCAAAAGCTGTGGGAGGCTAACAAGCTTCATAAACGTGCCATTCAAGATAAAGATGATGAGTATACCGAGACTATCCGTGACCTCAAGATCAAGCACGAGAAGATCCTCATCGAGAAGGAAGATGAGTATTTACAGGAGATCCGTGATGCCAAGAAGAAGACTGAGCAATCATTCGAGGAACGAGAGGCATCGTTCATCAAGCAGCTTCGAGATATCAAGAAGAAGGAACAGGCATGGACAGAGCGTGAGGATGAGTTGCTGAAACAAATGAATGCCGAGAAGCTAACAAGCTCGTTCTCTGAACTGGAGATTGACAACCTCATACAACAGAAGGAAGATGACTACAAGAAGAATATCCAGAAGGTCATTGCCGAGAAGGATGAGGAGTTTGAGAAGGAGGTATCCAAGCTTAAGGAAGACATTGAACGTCTGAAGGAGGAACAAGTGGATGCTAATGATGATAAGGCCGCCGTTCAAGAGATCAAGGCACAGCTCAAGGAATGTAAAAAGGAGCTGAAACAACAGCAACGCAAGCACAAGTCAGAGATGGCCAAGATACAGAATACAATGGAGATGCAAAAGTCAAAAGAAGGACGGTTGCAGTCACATATTCAAAGCTTAGAGAAGCAGATTACTGATATGGTGAACGAATATGAGTCTAGATTACAAGATGCCTTCTATGGGTGATATGTATAGGGCGGAGGGGATAAATATGTATGTATGTGTGTGAAAGTGTAAAGCATAGATAGATGTTGTCTGTATGTAGTGATAAGTGATAAAGATATAAATAAGTTTAGATGTTTCATAACATATATCCAATGAGGTATATTACATTACTAATCCCTTTAATACAATACTTTCCCATGTGAATCTCACCATCGGCCTAATCAAATAGCCCTCTCCCCAACAAGTAGCTTTGTGGAGCTTCCAATGTCCTCTCTGGTTTTGCAGCAGCAATTGACAGTCTTCCATATCTCACTATCTTTTCCGTTCATATGCACAAGAAGAACCAGCAATGTGTGTGTAACTTGTCCTCCGGACACTCATGGTATAGCCTTGCACGCGATACCAATCGCAGGCTAGAGGCCATGAGCTCCTAGGAGCTTGCTCTACTAGATATTAATGCTAAACTTAACGCCACAACTTAAACGCTCCATCTCGCATGCCCAATTACCCCGTGAATATGCACTCATTTAATCACCAGAACATACCCACACGATATCAATAAACATAGAACAGTGATCAAACACTTTAAGCGCACCATATTCGCTCATTAGATCTTTCAGAGATACGATACTTGCCTGAGATTCAGATTGCTTGAGCTTATATCCGTATAATTCATCGCCATCGTCTCCTCCTTCATTCTTGATATACCCCTCTGCAAATACACTAACAACAATATCTTTTGACGTATCTTTATCCACAAATGTTAATGCGGCATTTGGCATACCATTTCCATCATTAAACAACTCGTCAAAGCCTTCGAACCACTCCTTTGTTGGTTGAGTCTTTTCAAATTGAAAAGGACGATCTGTGAACCATTCAGTATCTTCATGAAATTTGCTAGATTCAAGGAAATACATCCCATCTGTATCTTGAGTAATGACACAATCATCAGCAATTTGCACAAATAACCAATGAAAATGTGGAGCAGTGCCGGCGGCAACTTCATATTCGGCAAGTTTTGCCTCACAAGTAGATTGTTCCTCGCCCTTACCCTTTTACCTCCTTTGCCATTAGAGTATACCTTACTGCTTTTTGCAGTATCATCACTCTTGCTACTCTTTGTAAACATGCGAAATGCATCACTAGCTAGTTTACGTGCTGTATTCAGAGTGCGGTGATGTCTGTGGATATTGATGTATAAAAGATACATATTGTATTTGTGTGAGCAATTGCAATATCAATCTTCTTCTTTTCTTATCGTGGTACTTACGCCATACCATCTTTAACCCCTGATGTAGTTTCATGATCACTCCAGATAAACTTAGATATTACAGGCAATTTACGATGTTTTTATGATGTGAGCGATGATTTTCTCTAACAACATCAACTACATGAATTGTTGTTTCACTGCTAAGTTTTGAAAGATGCCTAGACTTGACCTCCTCATCACGTGAAATGGCACATTTGAAGCAGAAAATGATGATGATGATTGTCCGCAAGACATACATTGGATCCGATTCTCTTTAGTTTAATATGTTTTCATCAGTATCACTACTTCTCTGGATTCCAATGCAAGTAAAAGGAAAAGATATCTTTTCGGTATCCAAATTTTTACTCCTCGAGTTGTGATATGTGATAGATAGATAGATAGATGCATTTGTTTATCTGACAGATAGCATATAAATATAATGAAAGAAAGAAGACTGCAAAGAATATTAGGTACGGTGGCCGTGTTGGTCAGATTATCCATCATGAAAATATTTAGGGCTTGCTATGGTACTATTATTGCAATCTTTGGGTGTATACAACTATATGTTGCTGTGATACTATATAAACATCGGAATAATCTACTTCTGGAGTTATATCAGCCAGTATGGTTAGCATTATTTGCAATATCTAGAGCTTTGACTACATTTGCATCTTTTATGTTTGCATTGCCAGAATATGACATTAGTTGTGCACTTCGACAACCGATAATCTTTACGTGCCTTACTTTCATGGGTAATATCTTAATAGTGAGAGCTTGGAGAATTGGATGTATCATGGGTGTTTCACAATCATTTATCAGGGAAGATAATAATAATGGCAGAGTCGGAAGGATAGAAACATCAATAACAATGTCAAGATTAGCAATAATGAAAGTTTTAAGTAGGATATCAAGTTGGAGAGGATTTATCAGTAGCTGTGGAAAGAAGAAATCAACTAGCAACACAGGTATTCGACGGAAGATTACCTTTGCAGACTCAGTGTGGGTAGTAATGGTATTGATGATACCACAAATCATACTACAAATTATCAATCTCTCAATACCAAACGTCAGATTGGAAAGTGTTGAAGTATATGAAGAAGTATACTTGTGTGAATCGGACACTGGTTCGTGGTCTCTTATTGTTGGATTAGTATTAGTTATCACACCCTTCTTCCTATCATTACTACTGAATACAAAGGATGACGGGGCAGTGCCTGATCAATTCAGAGAGCTGTCCGAGATCACATCATCTCTCTTCGCATCATGCTGTATCTTGATTATCACTCTACCAACTGCAACAATTGGGTGCCCCTTCTCTGTTGTAATCTGATCTTTCAAC
>Ga0214479_100800_pt1 | contig 16114 bp, 14 predicted proteins | sample M1_20Mar14CPVII9_5_FD_165054 | JGI IMG/M metagenome (GOLD analysis project Ga0214479, IMG submission 165054) | Marine eukaryotic communities from Monterey Bay, California, United States - M1_20Mar14CPVII9sort6BwellE14 | ecosystem: Environmental > Aquatic > Marine > Unclassified | place: USA...
TTGGCCTCAGCAAGAAGATGAAAGCAAGGGCTGTATTGTGTCAAAAAGTGATTGAATACTTGTTCTAAAGTCACTAGATGATCATATAGCACTTCCATGATGCTCTGGAGCGTATCAGACAGTCGCCATGATCTGAGGATATGAAGCGCGAACTCCTACTTCAAAATCACAAGTAGGAGTTCGGGCCTATATTGGCCTCAGCAAGAAGATGAAAGCAAGGGCTGTATTGTGTCAAAAAGTGATTGAATACTTGTTCTAAAGTCACTAGATGATCATATAGCACTTCCATGATGCTCTGGAGCGTATCAGACAGTCGCCATGATCTGAGGATATGAAGCGCGAACTCCTACTTCAAAATCACAAGTAGGAGTTCGGGCCTATATTGGCCTCAGCAAGAAGATGAAAGCAAGGGCTGTATTGTGTCAAAAAGTGATTGAATACTTGTTCTAAAGTCACTAGATGATCATATAGCACTTCCATGATGCTCTGGAGCGTATCAGACAGTCGCCGTGATCTGAGGATATGAAGCGCAAACTCCTACTTCAAAATCACAAGTAGGAGTTCGGGCCTATATTGGCCTCAGCAAGAAGATGAAAGCAAGGGCTGTATTGTGTCAAAAAGTGATTGAATACTTGTTCTAAAGTCACTAGATGATCATATAGCACTTCCATGATGCTCTGGAGTGTATCAGACAGTCGCCATGATCTGAGGATATGAAGCGCGAACTCCTACTTCAAAATCACAAGTAGGTTTCTATTTTGCCCTTGCCTTATGTCCATTAATCTCAAAGAACCCCTCACTACTCATTGTTGGGGAAGACTAATAGACAGGGCCAGTTGATATGGCAGAAGATATGTACAACTGTTTTGTAGAGTGCAGTAAACGAGCTTCGCGATGATCTCTGGTTCAACTGTTTGAGTTTGTTAGCAACGCGTATCTCTTAATGGCAAAGAATTATCCATCCTATGATATGGCCGATAATCGATTATCAATTGGGTTGCCAAGATAACTCAGCTGATCTCCAATAAGGTAAAGAAAAGGTATTGGTCTTGGCAAGGGGCCCGAGGGGCGCAAGGCAACTTAAATTGTATGTGAGGTTGGTGGAAGATGAGAACTTAGATAGGAACTCATAGGAGGAGCCAATACAGGTTGCTTCGCAATAGGAAGGAAAGTATGTACTTTCCTACTTGAAGATATTTTTGCGCATGAACTTAAAAAAGTACAGGAATAATACTGGTCGGCCGCTATAAAATGTTGCTTTGACGGCCTTATAAAAAGGATACCAACCGGTTTTATTTACCAACCGCAATTATTCTTCAACACAATATGGCAAAGACGCTACGATGGTAAATAATCATGCCTCCTTCAAAGCATATTAGCAGGTATCATTCGCCATCATCTTCTCTGTCCATCGTCTATTGTTGAGCCGTTCGTCCGCGGCATCTGAGGCGTCCACACCACACAGGCGGCGGTGACACAACCATACCACAAAGGTTGTACTAGATTTTTTATATCAACATAATTTATTCGACGATATCTCTCCACCACTCGTAATCACCACTACCGGTATATGAATGTTATTACATTAATGTGCGTTACCACGGCGGCGGCGGTGGCTGTTGTTTGTCATTCTCCCACACCGCCTACAACTATTAAGCTGAGCAAAGTATGTTGATTAGTTGCAAAAGATGGCACAAACAATAATAGAATTGCTTTATCAAACACAGCATTTATTTCATATCGCAAACAGCACGTATTGCAATTACTATATATTAAATCAAATAATGATGTTAAGAGTAGTAGATATTTCATTCCATTTACACAGCATTATCTACCAAGCATAGATAATCAGTTCGCTCGTCACACAAATCTGAATTAATTGGCGAGGATAATATGGTGGTAAGTAACGATATGTTATCGCGTGTGCACTGTGCACTATAGCAAGTTTTGCAATTTATCTTTGTTGTAAATGTTCACAATATATATCTAACATCTTATGTACATTCTCAGCATCATCCTTTTCATATTTCCACAAATCAAAAAGAAAATTACACAACATGTGTATTTTTGTTTGTGTACACATACATCTGATATTAAGACGGCATGCAACAACAATCGACGTGCAAAAAATTAGATCTATTATCACTACTGAATATATAAACAACTGAAACATTCGACAGCTACTCGTGAAATCATAACTTTTGCAAATATATACTGAGCAAAATAGTAGAGCAAACAAACAATACGTGGCAGTATTGCAAACAATACAAGTTGAACACAACAATCTCCGACTATAGTGATAGTATTGCAAAATCGTGAACAAAAGTTGCTAGTACGGCTGTATACTATACAAAATCAACCACTCAAGTGGCAGTTATGTTTATATGCAAAGAATACATACACGCGCGTCTGCTAAAGGCATTGGTATAAGGATACCAATAGAGTGAGACTGCGGATACTACTGAGTACCAGATAGTTGGCTTTTCGCACAGAGCCCTCGTTTGAACACATTAGCAAAGTAGACTAGACCATAAATTAGTCAAGTCCTTATCAACGTATACCAATGAGTTACGCTATGCTCAGCAGACTTGACTATATGAATTAACAATCTGAGATAATATATAACCAATAATTAAACAACAAAATGACGTCACTCGTAAACCAAGAAGAGGTGACCGCAACCATCAAAACAAAACTTGAAGATGTATCGTTTACAAAAATCGTTGGACAACCAGACATCCACTCCTACAACCAATTAGAAAAAGAAGCTGTCAAAGCAGCGGCAATGATTAAAACAAGTCAAGCTAATCGGGGAGCCAACGCGGGTATGTCGTACCTAGTATTGGATGATCAAAAACTACAAGACAAATTAAACGATGTCAACATCACAACAGCAAGGATGCCAAAGCCACCAAACGTCAACCCACTCATCAACGACGATACAACGGCGGCGGAAACATTGCAATTGCAAACAGCACAGAAGGAACGGAACTACGAATTCTGCAAACAAGAGGGATTAGATTCATTATTAGTGCTAATGGTTGCCGTTGCAGTCGAAGATGAATGGATTGATTCAATGAAGGAGGATGATTTCGAGTGGAACAACGTTACATGTAAGGCACTACTAAAACACATCAAAGACTCGTGGTGTAAGATAACAACAGTGCATCGTACAAATGTAAAGCAACTCTTCGCCGAACACTGGAATCCATCCTTATCCCTCCTCGCCTACAAACGTCAACAAACCCAAGCACAGAAAATGTGTATTGAGGTAGGTGCATCAGCAACAGATGCCGACAAACTACAAACCTTCGTCGAAAGTATGTATGCCAGTGAACGTTTCACGGAAGATGACCTATCGAAATGGGAGAATAAGCCGGACGATCAGAAGACGTACGCCCTTGCCTACCAATACTTCCAAAACTTGGATAATGAACACAAGAATTTCAAGAAGAATATGGAAGCCTCCCGTAACGGTTTTGAGAGCACCAGCCTGATGCTGTCCATGAGTGGACGGTCCGTAACATCAGGAGGAGGAGGTGCCACTGCCATTCAAGGAAGTACGACATCCGTCCGTGGAAGTGATGGTGCAACCATCAACGGGCGGTACAGTAACAACTTTACCGTCAAGGGAGATAAGCCTTTCCACCCAGACGACGCATCCATTCCAACCCAGCTCATGGATGATTATACCGTCGCCCTCGAGGAGAACTTAAATGAGGCCAAGGAGCACATTGCAGCGCTCAAGGACAACCACGAGGCTCAGTTGCGTGAACTGAAGGAGGCAGGCACATCATTCCAAGCACAACAAATGAAGATGATGGAGATGTTAACCCAACAGCTTGCCGCGTTGTCAGGAGGCGTATGCGGTCCAGCAACAGCCGGAGGAGGCACCGGTGGAAAGCCGCGTAAATAGAAGAGGAAGTGTGGAGTATGTGGTATGGAAGGATATCATGAGGATGACGAATGTTTCAAGTTGGAGAAAAATAAGGCAAAACGCCCAGCTTGGGCTAAGAAGAAATATGGTGAATAGGATGGGACGGGGTCTTGCCGTGGTTATTTAGATGTAGTGAAGTTCTTAAAGTGTAACAGCAAATTGAATTCATTGCATCTAGATAACTATGAGACCCCGCTCACTAGCCGAGTTGAAGAGCTAGAGAAATTATGGCCACCAAATAAATTGAATGCCAAACAACAAGAACCGAAAGAGACAGTATGGGAACACGAGCGTTTCAAACCAACATTATCAGCCATTAATGAAAGTGATACTATTAAGAAGAGAGTCACCTTTGACCTCCCAGCAGATCATCAAGATAAAGACAGTAGAGAATGGAGAAGAGGCCAAAGCATCGGACCAGCTTGGAAGAAAAGGCCAGGAGAGAATGCTAAAAAGAAGAGATTAAGAAGGAAGCGAATGTTCACCGATGCTCAAATAAGATGGGCAGTATTAAATGGAGTATTACCATCGGCATGCCTGGATACTGGAGCTACATCGAATGTTGGAAGAAAAGAAGATCCATTTGAGGAAACAAGTATCCCATCCAACAAAGTATTCACTTTACCAAATGGTGAAACAACATCAGCATCAACAAAAGCCAAACTGCACCTCGACCTACGAGAACCTGCCAAGAGTGTGGATATGGTACCAGCCTTAAAAGGCCAATCATTATTAAGTGGAAGCAAGTTAGCCGAGGCGGGGTATACTGCAGTCTACGATGAAGATGAGGTTAACATCTATAATAGCACAGCCAAAATACAAGTTAATGAGAAAGCTGTGTTAAAGGGATATAGATGCATAAGATCAGGAGGTTTATGGCGTGTACCATTAGTACCAGTAGTAACTAATGAGAATTGGATAGTAAAGATGGGCAACACTGTAAGCACAAAATGTGGCACATACCTACCAATCCAAAGATCAAGCGATATTTGTCAACACCCAAATCAGCCATTCAATGCCCGAAGGAGTTCATCCAGTTTGTGCAGAGTTTACCAAGCATAGAGGCCACTATTCGTTACCTACATGCTGCGGTAGGGTTTCCAAAGAAGAAGACATGGCTCCAAGGAATACGAGCTGGGAACTACCTCACATGGCCATGTGTCAATGTAAAGAATGTCAACAAATACTTCCCCGAGTCGGAAGAGACGGAGTACGGGCATATGCAAGGTACACGGCAAGGCACCCGTTCCACCAAAATACGTGTTAAACAAGAAGTTGATGTCACCAACGAGCCAACCGAACAAGAGCCAATGGTAAAGAAACATGACATCCTAGTGAAGACTTTTGACACGGCGGATTTCTTATACACTGACCAAACTGGCGCTTTCCCGTGCATATCAAGCTCAGGAAACCGATACCAAATGATATTGTATCATGTGGATAGTAACACAATTTGGGTCGAGCCATTCAAGAACAAGACTGAAGGACAGTTGATCAAGGCCCGAGCCAACGCCCTATATCGTATGAAGTTGGCAGGCATCATTCCCAAACATCAGATATTGGATAATGAGGCATCCAAGACGTACAAGGAGGCAATTAGACTGTCAGGCATGACGTACCAGTTAGTACCACCTTATGAACATCGACGTAATGTAGCAGAGAGGATGATACAGACGTGGAAGAATCACTTCGTGGCTGTATTGAGCGGAACTGATACCAAGTTTCCATTACAATTATGGGACAAGATAATTCCTCAGGCGGAAAAACAGTTATGGCTACTCAGACAGTCCAACACCAACCCAAAAGTATCGGCATATTCTCACGTGCATGGGCAGCATGATTATAATGCCTTACCATTTGTACCAATCGGAATGGAAACAATAGTACATGAAAAGCCGAGCAAACGCAGATCTTGGGCACAACATGGCGTTAAAGGATTTGTATTGGGCACATCATATGAGCATTACCGCAACTGGATAGCATACTGCACCAAATCACGAGGTACAAGAGTATCGGGAAGAATGTTTTTCAAACACAAATACCTCACCAATCCATCAGTAACAACAGGCGATGTAGTCTGTCAAGCAGCCAACAATCTATCCAAAACATTAAAAGAAAACCTACCATCATATTTTGAGACTTCGGAATTGGATGAACTTAGGCGGTTAGAAAGTGTATTTGCCAAGGCAGCAGAGAAAGTACAACAACGCAAGGTGGATGTAGCAATACTATCACAGGCGGCAAAGGAGATTGTGCAAGAAAACGAAGATGTACCATCTCCAAGGGTGAACAAAGATGCGCTTTCTCCAAGGGTGAACGCGGATAGTCCACGTCCAAGAATGATGGAAGATGAGATACGGGACGAGACAGAGGTCCAAGAGGGAGGACTAGAAGTAGTATATCCAACAGTATCACCATCACCAACCAACAATAATAACATGCCTACAATCACACAAGAAGATGAGGTTGATGAGACACCGGCTCAACGAACACGAGCGGCATCAAGGCGCAAAAACCGTGCCCATGTTCGTGACATCACTCAAGAAGCAGTACTTGCAACCATGGAGATATATGAAGTACAAGTGCAGCCAAGAGCATTAGCTGGACGACGATACCCAGCACAGATGCTCAATGCAGTATTGAATAAAGAGACGGGTGAGATGATGGAGTATCGGCACCTCATGGCAGATCCAAAACTGAAATCACTCTGGCAAGCCAAGTATGGAAAGGAACTAGGCCGACTAGCACAAGGCCTGCCGGGAGTAGTAGAGGGAACGAATACCATTTTCTTCATCCATAAAAACGAGATACCTAAAGACCGATGGCGTGATGTAACATATGGGAGAATAGTCACCGCATACCGTCCAGAGAAATCTGACCCACATAGAGTTCGACTGACCGTCGGAGGTGACAGAATCAACTACACTGGAGACTGTGGCACCCCAACAGCAGACATGCTCACAACAAAGATACATCTAAACAGTATCATATCAACAAAAGGAGACGGTGTATGACCATCGACATCAAGGATTTCTATCTTAACACTCCAATGCCAAGACACGAGTTCATGAGACTGAAGATGAGTGATATTCCCGACGACGTCATCGCTTTTTATAACCTCAAAAGCAAAGCAACAAGTGACGGATACATCTATGTATGTATCAAGCTAGGAATGTATGGCCTTCCTCATGCCGGCATCATGGCACAAAAGTTATTAGAAGAGCGTCTAAATAAGAAGGGGTATTTCCAAAGCAAGATATGCCCGGGCTTTTGGAAACACGAGAGTCGACCCATATCATTCACACTATGTGTAGATGATTTCTGCGTAAAGTATGTTGGTAAAGAACACGCCCAACACCTATTGGCAGTACTACAGGAGCACTATACAATCTCACAAGATTGGACGGGTAATAGATATCTCGGTCTTACTCTCGATTGGGACTATGAAAACCAAGAAGTACATGTCTCAATGCCCGACTATGTACCAGAGGCATTAGCTCGATTCCAAGTCAAGACACCAAAACGAGCACAACATCAACCATACCCTCACATAGCAAGAAAGTACGGAGCTAAACAACAATATGCAGAAGACGAAGATACATCGGCTGAACTCAACAAAGAGGAGAAGACATTTATCCAAGAAGTAGTAGGAGTATTCCTATTTTATGCAAGAGCCGTCGACTGTACAATGCTTGCAGCATTAGGTTCCATCGCATCACAACAGGCTAAACCAACACAAAAGACAATGGAGAAAGTCAAACAGTTTTTAGATTATGCTGCAACACATCCAGAAGCAGTTATCACGTATCGGGCGAGTGATATGGTACTAGCGGGACACAGTGATGCATCATAATTATCAGAAACAAGAGCTCGTAGCAGAGCTGGAGGACATTTCTTCATGTCAGAAAATGAAACCTTCCCGGCACCGAATGGAGCAGTACTAACAGTGGCACAAATCATCAAAGCAGTCATGTCGTCAGCGGCTGAAGCGGAAATAGCAGCATTATACATCAATGCAAGGGAAGCCATACCAATGAGACATCTATTAGAAGAGATGGGACATAAACAGCCACCAACCCCACTACAAACAGATAACTCAACGGCTCTAGGGGTAGTCACCAGTACAATACAACCAAAGAGAACAAAAGCAATGGACATGAGATTCCACTGGCTTCGGTGCCGTGAAAATCAAGAACAGTTTAGAACTTATTGGAGAGAAGGGCCAACAAATAGGGCGGATTATCCTACCAAACACCACCCAAGTGTCCATCACACAGAAGTTCGACCATTATATCTAAACCCAATCAAGTTAAAGGTACTTAGACAACGGATAGCAAACAGAATAGCAACCGCAGCAAGGGTGTGCTAAAGGCATTGGTATAAGGATACCAATAGAGTGAGACTGCGGATACTATTGAGTACCAGATCGTTGGCTTTTCGCACAGAGCCCTCGTTTGAACACATTAGCAAAGTAGACTAGACCATAAATTAGTCAAGTCCTTATCAACGTATACCAATGAGTTACGCTATGCTCAGCAGCGTCAATTGACTAAAAAAAATGTTATTTACTAAAGTGCTAAGACAAGATATAGACAACACAATCCAAAATCCCAATGAAACTTGGAAAGAACTCAGGAGAACGAAGTATTTGAAGAAACAAGCCTACTTTGAGTGAAGACATTACTAATTCATCTTGCCAGAACACAAAAAAACACATTATGCTTAATTTTTTATCTCTCCCTCCTTGTAATTGCACATGGGGTTGTTTTCCTGAGGGGGGTAAAATAAGTAAAGGGGGTAACACTTGTACAGTTTTCCCTCTGTTTCTCCCAAGGGAGTTTGAATTCCTATGTAGCAAACATACCGCGGCCTACTGGTGGCACCTTCTACGAAGGGGTAAAATTAGACGTTTGTACTATTCCTATGTAGAAATGGCATGAAACGGCATGACCACGGATGACCAAAATCTAAAATGAAAAAAGCCCGGAGCCGCCCTCTCTTCGATCTGCTGCTATGTACCCTTTACTGGCGCCCCTTGGGCCCATCAGGCAATGTATATAAACCATAATCGAGACATAACAGCAGACCTATCAGCTTGAGGAACTAAAATCATCCAACCAGCGCACTATTTACTACGTATAAGATAACACCATACGTCCCTAGTTTATATCATATTGACAAGCCATGGATATAATATGAGCATATCCCGATCCATATTGGCCGAGCTTCTCTGCCGTCTCTCTACTCAACATCTGCTAAATGCATGGCTCATTGTCGCATTCTCACTGCGAATCGAGAAAAATGACAACATACAAAAAAAAAACGGCTTCTTCATTCATCGCGCACAAAAAGGCGCGATAGCAACTCGATCCTCAAGGCAGGCCGCTGACATAAAATAACTTTGATGCCATCATCATCTATTGTTTTATCTATATACAATCAATATAATTAGTCTTAGTGTACTGTCGGCCATATAGCTCCGTAGTATAAAATTGAAAATATACACAACTAACCAAGAACAATTTACATAGCAACGGTCACTACTACCTCATCTTTGCGTAGTACAAAACCCCTAACTAAACACCGTACCACCAAACCATACACCACTAAAACTATAACACTATAACAAACCTACACAACAAACTAACAAATATATAAAATGTCATCACAAAAACAAACTAAACAACAAATAAAGTTAAATCAACTAAACTCTATATTATCTACCAACAACAATAGTAGTAATAACGAAGTGGAAGAAACAATAAGTAAAGAAGTAAATTTATGGAAGATTAGAGAATTGGCAATTGGTGATGGTGGTTTATTGAATGGTACGTTCTATACTATATGTTATATTGTATTTATGTTATTGTTTAGAGGGAGTTTTGGTATTTGTTGGTATTTATAGTTTTTTGTTTGTGTTTAGGGTGTAGTATTGGTATGATAGTTGTGTCGGTTTTTTAAGATTAGGCGTGTGTGTTATATGGTTGGGTTGAAGTAAGGCGAGTTTAAGGCAAGCTTTGGGGTGTTTAATAGAGGGCGATGTGTTTGGGAAGTGTTGAGTTTGGTTATGTAATTTGTTGGTAGTTTTTTTGTTGCGGCATATGTTGGGTGTGGGTTGTATTTTGGGTATTAATGAGAAGATAGATTATTTATATATACGGGTTTTATGCTATTTATTTGTGTTGATATGTCGTTTTCTGTTTGTACATTTTCTTTTTAATACGCGTATATATGTTTTTTATATACTAACCCATCCCTTTTCTCTATACTCTTCCATACTAACCACACATACACATTAATATCCATTATTAACAACACACTACAACAACAAAATACAGACTCAATAAGAAGAGTACTATGGCCAAAGTTAGTTGGTTTAAATCCCTACTACAATAATACTAATCTACAATATAATACTAATTCAAATGTTATTATTAATCAGCAACAGCATCGGGATGGTAGTAAAGAAGACAGTGCAGGAAAAGAGAAGAGGACAGATAATAACAGTGGTAGTAGCAAGGAGAATGAAGAGAATGGGTAAGTTTCATGATGTGGATTTGTTAGTTTTCGATTGTTTTGTGAATTGTTATTAGTTGGGTATTGATTGTGGATTGTTTAGTTGGGATTGTTATGGTCTGGTTTTGTGGATATTTAGATTGGGATTTTTATACATAGTTTTAAATGTTTTTGGCTGGGGTATGTCGTATATTATGTGCTGGCTGAGTTTGTAATAATTGTTAAGGTGGGGAGATATATGATATGATAAAGAGAGAGTGTGGTGCTTAATATCTATCTCTAGATGTTGGCCTCTTCGGATCGAGGTGATATGTGGTTCATATCATATTCGCTACTGCTGCTGTGGTTCACTGCGGTGCGGGGGATACGAGCGAGTTGTGTATATATTGTTTGTTAGTTCTTTAAGAAAGAAGAATATGCTCTCTTCTTATATCGTTTGTTTTCATCTCTCTCTCCATTCTTAAAACCTTGCTAACCTCTACTACTATCTCCTCTTCTGCCTTAAACATACCCCTCGTCGTCACCCCAACTTAATCCCCAACACACATAAACCAACACTTCACAGCCAATCACCCTCCACCAACTCATCCTCTACATCTAACATACCCCTCTCCAACGATGCCCTCCAAATATCACGAGATGTTAAACGTGTAACATGGCATCTATTAACAACGACCTCACAACGTACACGTAATATACAAATGAAGAATAAATCACAATCCAAACGTTTAAAAGAGTTATTAAAAAAGAAACAAAAGAAATTAGGTGATTATCTTAACTTGGTTTTATGTATGAGTTATTTAGAAGATGATGGGAGGAGTAGGATTGAAGCGGAGGTCTTAAATGGCAATAGTATGGTGGGAAGTTTGGGAAGTGATAGTGGTATTGTTGACAGTTTGAACAATACGGCAGGAAGTACAACAGAGGGAAGTGATGGAGGAGTAGTATATGGCATACCAACCATCACTCAAGAAATGAAGGAAGAGAATCGATTACGGTATTATCAAGGATATCATGATGTTGCTAGTATTGTACTTGCCGTGTTGGGTGGTGTGGAGGTTGGAGGAAATGGGATGGCAAAGACGACGACATCAACACCGCCATTGCCTCGAGTTGAGTCTGCCGGTAGTAGTACAGCTACAGACTCGTCTTCCACCGACGGCGGCGTTCCCTCAAGACAGGAGGATAAGACCCTCCAACAACAACAAGTCTACAACGCAGCATCAAGTATGGGATTAACATTAGCATGTCGTGTACTACTTCAATTATCACACTCACATTTACGTGACGCGATGCGTCCCAACTTTGCACAACTTCAATCAGCACTCAAATTAATAATCATGCCATTAACAGCCACATTCGATCCACAGTTACATGCACACTTACATGATTGTGAAATGGAACCATACTTTTGTCTATCATGGGTAATTACCTGGTTTGCTCATGATGTACGGGATACAGCATTAGTGAAACGATTATTTGATTTCTTTATTGTTAGTCATCCATTAATGGTTGTTTATATGAGTGTTGCTATGATGATCCATCCGTTAAATCGAATTGAGGTACTAAGTGCGGATTGTGACTTTGCATGTGTACATAATGCCTTGGCGGACTTACCAAAGAATTCAAGTAATGTTGGATGGAAATATTTACCTGGTGAGAATCCACAATCGGCTGTGGGTGGTGGTACAAGTGCAGCGGGATATGTCACGGGTGAGGAAGATGATTTATTAAGTTGTGATCCAAGTTTACAAGATCAAAGTATTGATGATGGAGATGGTAGTGTTGTTTCGGTGGGTGGAAGTAGAAGTAGTAGGCCGAGGGTTCCGTTTCAAGAGTTGATTGACTTGTCTATTTCCTTAATGTGAGTTTTTGTTGTATTTTATGTGGTTGGTTGGTTGTTATATTGATGTGTTTGTGTTATTCTCTCTTGTTGTTGGTACTACCATCCTCTCACCCTCTTCTCTCCACCACACCCTACACATCATATACACAGGCACAAGGTACCACCACGAAACTTACTCAACCTTGCCCAACGATATCATACGGAGATTACCCTTCAGCCACTCATGGCCCAAGCATCGTCAATTGCCTTACTCCAACCTCCACCCTCATGGGGTCTTGCCTCGTCTGCTGATGCGGATTGGGTCATTCGGCAACGGATGAGAGAGGAGTACGGCCTGACCAAGAAGAAGAAGTTGAATCGTCATCAACGGAAGAAGAAGCTCAAGTTGTCGTCAGCCGCCGAGGCATCATCATCATCATCATCTGTAGTGGCAAACAAGAACAGCAGTAGCAGCGTAGCGGTCTCTATCGATTTGTTACCGTTTGACAAGCCTTCTATCCAAGCCCTCATTGCCTCGGGAACTGGACCCGATGGACGTCTCGAGGCTAGGAAGTTACGGAAGAAACGCCGAAGGATTGCCCAAAGTTTGGCAGTTGTACTTGTATCGGTCTTGGTTGCATATGGAAGAAAGTACTACATCTCCTTGCCGTCTTCTTCTTCTGTGGACGTGGTATTGTCCTCTTCATCGGTACCTGCTGCACCATCAGAATCAGATGCCACCGCCTCCGCTTCCCAACGACGACACACTGCTCATCACATCTCTGAAGTAGAAGAGAAGAAGCCAAGAATAAGCAACCTCACTTCTATCCAAAAGTCTCATTTGGCATCCTTAATACAAGAAGAGGAACCGCAGGACGAGGAGATACAGAAACAAGTGAACATTCAGCAGAGGAAGAGGTATACTGAGCAGCCAGAAGAGGAGTTAATCGAGGAAGAAGGAGAAGACGAAGATGGTGATGTTGTGGACAAGGTGAGTTTGTCGTTTTGATTCAGCAGAGTGTATGTCCTATTCAATTTAAATGTATCTCATCGTCACCTCCCATCTATTTCCACCCTCCTATACAATAACGTAGATGATGTCAAGTCTCTCGTACTTCTTCCAACAGATTGGTAGCGAAATGAAAGAAGAGGCAGGCGATGACGCTGCTGATAACAGTAGCTCCTCTATAGCCATATCAAAATCAAGACAAGAGAATACACGGCACCAGTATCAACCGCCGCCGCCACCACCACCAAGAGAAGGCAACTACTACTCATCAAGAATGCAACAATCGGTATTAGTATTCCTCGTCAAGCTAATGAACATCTTAACAAAACTAACCAACATTATCAAGATTAGTTGGCGTCATACCATAGCCGTATGGTCCGTCAAGGTTGCTCCCAAACTAATCGATACAATCAAGGCAAGTTGTCATACAATCAAGGACGGCTGGTTAAAGATTGCTCCCGTAATTGAAAGTGAGTTTACATACGAGTTGGACGGTGTAGACAATGTAGAGTATACCGAGGATGTCAAGAAGATATGGAAGAAACAGGCTGACTTGTATAAATCGATGGGGAAGAAGGTAGCGTCGGCATTACTTAAGCCCAAAAAGTTGTTCTCGAAGAAGAAGAAGAAGATATGCATGTCAAGAAGAGATAGTGAAAGAAGGAGGGAATGTAGTAGAGATTGAATTAAGTTGTAAAGAAACATACAAGCTATTCATTGTAGTGCCGCGACGGACGGATGGGCTGGTCATCCCTCATCCATATCTTTTCGACCGTATTTACTGAATTACAAACCTCCTCACCTACTAGATAGTTCCCAATACCACCGCATATATATTGTGTATACAAACCCACCTCCCAACTTTCTTCGTCTCTCCTGTCTTTCCCGTTCTCAAGACCCCCCGCTCTCCTCACTTAAAACTCCTCTACTCTCTACTTGCATCGATACCAATAGCTATGTGCACTCTGACCAAAAAAGGTGTCTTCTTTTTCAATTTCTCCCGAACAGCACCCAGCCCAATAACGCTTGCCTTCAAATGAACTGCCTCCATATAAAACGCTGTCTTTAAAACAGCCAAGATGGGGGACTCCAAAACCTCCGTGGCGGCCACAATACTTTCCAGATTCCCAGCAGCCCTCTTTCTTGCAATACCAATTCATCATACCACTCCCATACATCTTATCTACACCGGGGAACAAGGTGGCAAATCTTATCGGGTCTTTCAAAGCATATACCTCACAGTGAGGAGCCCTTGCACGCCCAATATCGTCAGCATTCCACGTGTGGGTGTAAGTTTCAGTATTGTATCCCCACTCAGGACACTCCCCCACCAAAACGTTTTTAACACAATACCTTTCAGATTTTGAATATGTTGTTTTAAATCTCTCGCCTGTCCATGTTCCCTCCGTGGCAGGATTACACCCAGGGACCGGCTGATTATCTTGTCCACAATATGCGCCTTCTGGAAGAAAAGTAGGAGGAGGAGGTGGCTGTTTAAATTTAAGAGAACATATGATTGGGAATATAGAGGATATTAGAGTTAGGTATTGATATTCTCACACTGAATTGTAACTACAATTCATATATTGCAATTGCAACACTTACAGTAGGAGGAGGAGGTGGCGGTCGAGTAAAATCAGCTACTGGGATTGTGTATTGATCCCAACCCACATCACCAAAGTGATATACAGCAATCTCGGCATTGTTTTCATCTCGAAGAGACACCACGGAATTGGATAATCGGAACTTACTCTCACCAATAAGACGGTTGAAAATCTGTACTTCTGTGATTGCTACTTTTGACCCAAGGTCTACATACCACCATGCACCTTATTTTGTTCAAGTATGAGAGGTTAAATATATATATTAGTTTCATACACAGATAATATGAGGTCGAACATACGGGGCTCATTCAATGGTGTAGGGTGACGGGAATTACATACCTTGATCAGAACCAGTAATCTGTCGGTTTGAGTCATCTTGGCCTTCTGTAATTATTCCATCCACCGCCTTATCGGCTGTTCTGTCTGCCCAGGGAGAAGACGATTGGTATGCTGGCTTGTCAAGTGCTACATTGTTGCCATTCACATCGATTACTTGGACTTCCCTCATATTCAAATAGTCTTTCCCCTTCAATTGAACAACTACCCTATTAACAACAACTTGAAGGGTTAGGGAATGAGTGGAAGTTTTTGAGAAGAGGCAAAAGAAGAAGTGTATGGATTAATAAGTTGACGATATACACATAGTTTGCCATACATCAAATGGTGGATGAACTTACGTGTAGGCGGCGGCGGAGTAAAATCAGCTACTGGGATTGTGTATTGATCCCAACCCACATCACCAAAGTGATATACAGCAATCTCGGCATTGTTTTCATCTCGAAGAGACACCACGGAATTGGATAATCGGAACTTACTCTCACCAATAAGACGGTTGAAAATCTGTACTTCTGTGATTGCTACTTTTGACCCAAGGTCTACATACCACCATGCACCTTATTTTGTTCAAGTATGAGAGGTTAAATATATATATTAGTTTCATACACAGATAATATGAGGTCGAACATACGGGGCTCATTCAATGGTGTAGGGTGACGGGAATTACATACCTTGATCAGAACCAGTAATCTGTCGGTTTGAGTCATCTTGGCCTTCTGTAATTATTCCATCCACCGCCTTATCGGCTGTTCTGTCTGCCCAGGGAGAAGACGATTGGTATGCTGGCTTGTCAAGTGCTACATTGTTGCCATTCACATCGATTACTTGGACTTCCCTCATATTCAAATAGTCTTTCCCCTTCAATTGAACAACTACCCTATTAACAA
>Ga0214479_100802_pt1 | contig 16041 bp, 13 predicted proteins | sample M1_20Mar14CPVII9_5_FD_165054 | JGI IMG/M metagenome (GOLD analysis project Ga0214479, IMG submission 165054) | Marine eukaryotic communities from Monterey Bay, California, United States - M1_20Mar14CPVII9sort6BwellE14 | ecosystem: Environmental > Aquatic > Marine > Unclassified | place: USA...
TTGTTTACGGCATGTAGTGGCATGTACATGTTTTGTTATTGATTGTGATGTTAGTTTTAATAATTTTTGTGGTAACACTGTCAAGTCTGTGGTGGAAGTTGGCATACTTGATAAATTGTAGGGTGTGATGAGTGTCTTTTGATGGGCAAGACGTTGTGTGTGGGTTAATGATGATGGTGGATTAATGAGACATGATAATAATTCGGGTAGTGTGATATCTTCAATATATCCAGATGTCATTTCACTGCCATCCGTAGAAGTAGAATATCCATCCCACAATACACGAAATAAAACAACATCATCTGTCATTCTACTAGTTGGAAATTCCGCCTCTTCAACTTGATTTACAGCAATATACTTGGAATTTCCACCACTACTATTCTCAGCCACTTCATTATAACTAACAGCAGCTCCCTCATTCGAATACAACAAATCAACATCACCACTATTCTCTTCTGTACCACAATTAACTAAACTAGGTGAATATGCCAATACAGTACCACCAACTAATGGTAGTTGACATACATACCCACTTTCACCCTTGTTTTTAATTTCAGCATTGGTACCTACCCAACTAATTACATTCTTAGATGGTAAATGTGTATTGTAATTTAAACTAAATTGAAATTTTTGATGTCGACTGTCTTTAATGTGAGTTGGAGCTGTGAACTTGGAATAGGATAGTGAGGAGACTGTTGTACTTGAAGGTTTTTGGGATTGTTCTAATGTGGAGGTTGTTGCGATTGGTTTTTCGGCAGGGAGGGGAATGTAGGTATAATTTACATTGTGCGGTTGAATCTAAATAATTATTATCATACAGCACATCATGAAGAACAGAGCAGAAATGTTAATTAAGTTTAAAAGGAGAGGGTTGGGATTTAGTTAGATTGAATTGTGTGTATAAATATAAAATGACACACACTCAATAGAATTAAAATAAAACTCACCTCATTAATACCATCATAATCATTATTATTGGCCGGCGTCTCACCCTCGGATTTCAATGCCGCCGCGGCAGCATTATTATCCACATCCATAGCCTCACCTCCTCCATTGCCAACCGTACCCTCGCCACCACCCTCGACGTCCAATTTCACAGCACTCTCAGGAACACATCCTAAATTATTATTAACATCATCCTTAAAATACGAATAACTAGGAGGTAAACTCCTCACAACAGGTCGTTGTACACGTGCACCGAGATATAATTCATACCCATCGGATGTTATACTTCCACCACCACCACCATTACCTAGCCCCGAAGAAGAGTCGAGGAGGTCATCATCGGGTGGGCTGGTTGTATATATCCACGTACGTGACTTTGGTAGTATATAATTATTACTTTTGGATGAAGAGGCGGCGGAGGCAGATAGTTTGGAGGCACGAGATGGTGTGGAGCGGGATGGTGTTGATCGTCTTCCTCGTGCCATTGTTTATTGTTGTTGTTGTAGTGTTGTTTGTTTTGATGGTGCACCTTAAATTGAAATTTTGTTGGGGTACGATATATTTTTTAAGGCTAACTTTTACGACGTCAATACTGAGTATCGGCTCGAAGCAACACAACAACACGCTATCGCACGCGCTATTTAGAGGGTATCGATCCGCGGAGGCGTTGACGGCGTTTATTTGTACTACGAGCCACACACGTATTTGATTCGGGAGAGGTCCCAATTAAAAAGACTCCCCTTTAAAATGTTTGTTAAAACTAAAATCAACTAACTCAACCATGATGATGATTCTCTCTTTACTAAAGCGGCCTCCAATCAATCTCTAGACCATCAATAGAGCCACCAAACTACTCTATATTACGTATATAATATCATATAATTACCATCTCACAGTATCAATGATAGATCACCCCAAAAAGAGACAAAAGGTTGATGAGACGACATCATACAAAGAAGAAGTACTATTCAATAGTGATACATTGTCAAAGATTATATCATATCTACCTTCGGTTGATATTCTCAGCTTGGCACTGACCAATAAGAAATTTGGTGTATATAATAATGATGGATTATCTTTGGTTGAGGATAGTGCACGTATTGTGGTACAAGATTTTGCAACTGCATCAGGGGAAGAGAGACCAATTTATGAGGGGGAAACTTGGTTAACAAATTATCATTATCTCCAGACTGCTCTTGTTTTCGATCAGCTTGTCGGAGCCGAGTATGTAAATACAAATGACAAATCATGTGTTGTGAATAGTCGGGGTCATACTTGGTATACTGCCTTTAGCAACAATATAATGAGAGCAGGAAAGCATTATGCATCGTTCGTCAATGGGAATGATAGAAATAGTGCGGCGATCATAGGTTTGATGATGGGGGTGATCAGACCGGGGCAGGCAAATCAAAATGCAACAGGATATCCATTAAAAAAGCAGTTCTTCCAAAATTTCTCTCCTACACATGTGGAATACAGCAATAACGACATTCAGTGCTGCCTGTATTATGATACCGGAGATTGCTATTCAAGTAGTTGGGATGATTCTGACAGTAAAGATTATCCAACGGGTAGTGAATGGGAGGGAAATGAAGGGTTTTCGTCTGGTGATGAAATAGGAATGTTATTAGATTTAGATGAGGGCACGTTATCTGTCTATAAGAATAGTCGGAAGCTGGGAGTTATGAAGAGGGGATTAGCAGGTCCATACTGTTGGGCGGTATCGATGTGTAGAGGGACTCAGGTTACCATCAAACGAGGAACGATACCACAAAGTTGAGAAGTCATCCTTACCAAGCAAGGGTATTTTAGAAGAGGTTTCGTTTCGGTAGAGGTATGACATTATAGTTTCATGTAAAAAGATAACTTGCATTCAGTTTATTATTTAATTCCAGGACATATCTAATTTACAACATCTTTATTCTATTAGATCAAACACTTCTAACATCGTACATAGCTCATCTTCTCTCCTACCACTACCCCTACTCTCTTAAGCCATCGCATAAATAATCTCATCATCCCTAAAGTACAGCTCATACTTTCCGATATATTCCTCATCACAATCAACCGCACCAGTTACAGAACTAAACATAGTGCAATCTCCTTCGGTTTTACGTCTAACAGTACTCCCATCCCGTTCAAATGGTTCAACATCTGCAACAAAGTAACCAATACTCTTGCAATCATCATCCTTTAAACACAACTGGGCACATTCTTTCAAGGTTGTATCTGATGTATACGGTACATTGATGACATCATCGCCGCTCTGGATACACCGACCATCTTGATATTCAAACTTGGCTTCGATACGTTTATCTCTCTGTCCATCCCTCCTTCTGTTTGGGATGCGAATACTAACTTCAAAGTCCTTATCATGATCGTCACTATCAACATCAACCTTACCCGATTTCGCCATATATTCTTCAGACTGATGACCAATAGGTGTATGAATAGATTGTTCGTCCGCTTCACAAACATCAACGGCATCACAATAATTACCAATATTATCCAAGAACTTATCAGTATCCTTCATAGGACACATGCATTCACTCAAATCTCCATCAGCCTTGCAGCATCGTTTGCAGTATCAACAGCATACTCCACCCAATCTTGCACAGTCCTTTTTTCAGAACAGCAAATTGGATATGGTGGCATTACACCGTCAATACATTCATCCGAGTATGAATCATCGGTAGGGCATTCCCAACATTCACCCCAGTGAGGACGAGTAATACACTTTCCATATCCATCGAGATTAACATCCTTCATTATCTTTGCCTTTTGTTTACGTTGTTCGGGTAGATGATCCCACATACAACAGAGGAGAACACCGTTAGGATGAGTCTCATCTACTGCTTCAGGGCAGAGGTACGGAATTCTGTCACTATCCTCGGGACATCCATTGCTTTGATCTTGCGGTTCATTGCATTGTACTTGTGATTGTTCATCGAGGAAGTTTGTGGGGATACGCACATGAGCACCGACAGTAGAACCGACAACAGCAGCTGCAATTAGAAGTAATAATTTCATGATAGGCGTGTGCTAGGCTATGAGGATTATAACTCGTTATCTCATTTACAACATCATTAGTTAGTATACCTAGCTAAGATTCATCTCTTTATGTCATTCAGTTGAGGTCGATACGTAGAACTGCATAAAACTAAAGAACTCACCCCACAAACAACAAAAACACATAACGAACACAAAAAACGCGGCAAGGCACAAATAATATCAATAAAATGGCGCTAACAGACGATACAACCTCTAGTACATCGAGCGGTAACACCGCCGGTAATGTTGCTGGTGCCCTATCTGCAATATCGAGTGCTTCCTCTAGTTTGTAAGTTTCATTTTATGTCTGCGGGCCAGTTTGCAATATGTTGGGTCATTATCTTTTGTACTTTTGGCTACTGCCCATATATGTTATTATCTTGTATCTAATCCATACATCTCTTATATCCAATACAATATAATACAACAACATTAATATAATACAACAACATTAAAACAATAATAATCAATAAATAACAAAGAAAAAATGCCTGGGATAATTCCGGAGCTCGAGATGCATTAGCAAATGCACAACAGAATCTACCCCAAGGTACACAAGATACACTAACCTTAGCCAAAACAAAAATATTCAATCGTCAAAATCTACGATCACCAACAATCTTCTTCGGTATTGGTGAAGAACAACCATTCTACATTGAAAAGGTACCAAGTTTAATAACAGAACGGATTAAACATAATTTATCATTCTTTTATTTAAATTATTGTGGTGTGGTGGCAGTATTGTTTTGTTTGACGTTGTTGATTAGTCCTAGTGCTATTATTGGTATGGGATTATTGGGATTTGCTTGGGTTGGATTGTTACGGGCTACTAGTGAGGGTAGTATGGAAGTTAAAGGTAAGTGATTTATTGTTGTTTAATATATTGGTTGGGAATTGGGAGAGAGGGCTGTTTAACTTCCTTTTTAATGTGGGTTATTGTTTGTTTAATGTATATGGGTTGGGAGAGAGAGAGAGGGCTGTTTTATACTTCCTTATAGTGCCTCTTATGTAAATGCTTGTATATGATACTAACCACCCCATTTCTCAATATCTATCATCCATTATCAACAAATCAAATACAAATAGGAATTACAATTACACAAAAACAAGCAACCATAGGAATGTCGGGGATAAGTGTAATCGTATTAATCTGGTTATTATCACACATCTTTTGGATGGCATTAGCAACCTCGGGATTCTTATGTGGTGTGCATTGTTTTTTACGGGATGCATCGATGCATAAGGATGAGGAAGATAAGGTTGTTATGCAGGGTGATTTAAGTTTGGATGAAGAAGCAACGTTTTTAAATGATAGTGGTAGTCAGGGTAGTGGATTGAACAGCATGGCCTAAAAGAAGAAGTATGAGTTGATGCGTGATGCGGGGAATCAATACAATACATACAAAGTTACAGGAGGCAGGGGTTTTGGGGTGAGTCTATACAGTATTGGATGGAAAGAGAATCGAGAGATACAAAGCCGTACAGAAATGTGAGGTGGAAGGTTATTTGAGAGGGGGTCTTTTGTGAATTAGGATATGGAGGGGTACTAAAATAGGCTTGATATGCATGTTATTGTTATAACTTAATATGGCCGCGGTCGGGTCGGGGGCTTGTACATCTATCGGTTGCAATCTCCAGCAACCCCCTTACCTTACCACAAAGCCCATTAAACATTGCTTGCTTGCACCAAAAAGTCTAACAAAAGTTTTGCCCAGGGGCTTAGCGCCAAATAGCAACTGCCAACAAACAGAAATCGAGAAGAGAATATCAGTGGCGGTCGGTGTACATAGCAGATAACCTCGGTATGATATATGATTCCTTATATATATAGTCTAATGCAATTAATAATTTATAGTGTACGGCAAACGGTAAGGGAGTAGAGTTAATACAACTTCGATTTGCAACAACAAAATTTGAGAAAATTATCATACCACCAACCTGCACCACCTGCACCATAAAATATATATACCATACCACCATGACGAATAATAATCAAGTAGTACTATCAGATAGACAACAGAAATTACGTAATTATCATGCACGTAAGATTGCCGAGAAGAATAAGAAGGCTGCCGTAGACCAACAACAACAACCTACAACGGTAGCAACAGTTGGACAAGAAAATTATAATGGAGGTACTTCAAAGTCTAACGGTATGCCATCTATTAACCACCGTGATATTATCAAGCCTACCAATACCAGCAGCAGTGGTAGTAAATTATTTATTGGTAAATCAAGTAGTAGTATTAAATCAAGCGGTGGTAGCGCTGATAATAAAAAAATGTCCTCGACACAAAAGGCAATATTCATGGCTAAACGTACTAAAAAGAAGATGTCTCCTACTTCTTCCTCTGCCTCCAATACTACCAATGTTAATACTACCAACATTAACAAAACTACCGTGAACTCTGCTACTAATAAATCCAAGTCGGCGGCACATTCGGGCGAAGAACCACCAGCAACACCCCACCGCGCAATCCATCCCTTCTCCGGCACACCCACAAAAAATCAATTATCATTTAATATTAATGATATAATATATTTAGATTTTAATAATTTAAGTAGTAATGGTTGGGTATGGGGCTATATGATTAAGGCTGGTGAACTTGGAGGTGGGGTTGTTAAGGAGGGTAAGGTTGGAGGGATGGGTAAAGAGAGCGAGGAGGATAGGGAGTATGGGTGGTGTCCGTTGTCTTATTTGGTCGAGGTCAAGTCCGGAGATGATAATGGAAGGGATGCGGTTATTAACAAAAAGGAAGAGGTCCGACGACAGGAAGAAGTTAAGTCAAGTGCTAATATTGTTAAAACCAAGGAGGCACCCTCAACTGAAGGTTCCAAGACAACAACAGCAGATTCCAAGGAGACAACAATAGCTAAAACGGAAACCACCACCACTTCTTCATCTTCTACAACCACTACCCGTACAACAAACACCACCAACAACACTACCTCCAATATCAAATCAAAGGATGATAAAATGAAACAATTATTCGCAGCCAGACGTCGTAAAGCACAAATTGAAATGAAGAATATGCCCCTCCTATTAAATTCAAGTACAGTTAGTGCCGCCAGTACCATTGGTGGTGGAGAGAGTGTAGCCAGTAGTAGTATTGATAATGATACACTTAGTTTAAGTGGTAGTGTCAAGACGTTGGGTAGTAGTGTTATGGATAGTGCCGATGGTAGTAGTAAGGATGGCAATGCAAGTTGCGATGGTAATTCTTCCACCGCCAAATCTGTGGGAAGTGCTAAACCACCCAAGTCTACATATTCAAGTAGAAGAGCATTAGATCGTTATCTTGGTAAGAAAAGTACTAGCACTAGGGGTAATAAGAATAACAAGTCTGGAGGTAGCAGTGTCGGGAGTAGTGCAAGTACCAAGGATACAAAGAGTACACTTGACGGTGATAATGATGATGACGATGAGGATATTAGTACACTTGGTAGTACAAGTATGGATAGTATGGATAATAGTCATACTGCTTTGTCAAGTAGTAGTCGAGGAGGTGGAGCTGGTAGTGGGACTATATTATCACCTGTACGTGAAGAGACCTTCTTTCATAGTGGTGGTGGTATTTCATCGTCTGACTTGGCTCGTAGTAGTAGTGTTTCTACAGTGTTGATTGATAATACCTCCTCTGCTACTGGTGGTATTGTTAAAGATGATACTGTCACCTCAATGATAGATGAGGAGAATGGTACAAAGGTGATGGAGAACGATTCGAGTATCACTGGACAGCAGCATCTTGGTGAATTGATGAATGAATCCTCTACCAATGGCATATTACGTGATCGTGCATACTCAAAGGACGATGTCAATACTAACGAGAGACATGACGAAGAACAGCCGCCAGAAAAGTCGGTTCGATTTCATTTATCACCATTGGAAAAGATGCAAAGGGAGAAGGAAAGAGAGAAGGCACAATGCTCACCACCTCGGGTTGGAGCGTTAACATTGGAAAATGATGATGGTAATGCCAAGGATTCTGAAGAAGTTAGTCAACAGTTGGAAGTGTGTGACGATGCAGAGAATGATAACAGTCACGTCTTCGAGTCTAATACAACAGCAGCACACGATATGGTCGAGGAGGATGTTGAATTTACAAAGTTTATGGCAGCTTTGAGGAAAGAAGTTGCTGGTGATCATAAAGAACTTTGGTCTGGATTTCAATCTATTCTGGGACGATCACCCTCCGAACAAGTTCCACTTGATAAATCTTGTGTCGCCGAATCACCCACCGTTCCAAAGTATGATGAGAATGGCAAAAAGATTAGGAAAAAGAAGATTCCAATGGATCCTCATACACAGGAATCACTCACAACTATACACAGGTATATGGTAGAGAATCCCCGGGTGAAGAATAGGTTCATGACCGATTCAAGTCAATTAGTTGGTGATAAGAAGTTGAAGAAGGAACGACGAAATCAGAGTAAGTTAGGTGGTGATAAGGTTGTAGAGAAGCAGCAAGAAGTAGTATTGGCATCAACTCCAGTACGGAAGCCTGCTAGCAATGAAGCAAAAGTCTCTCCTCCTATAAGACCACGTTCTAGTTCCAAGGAGAAGTCGGCCGAAGTGAAGAGCAAGAATAAACCAAGTATGGACTCATCAGTACACAGTTCCTCCTCTAGCAAAGCCCGTGGTGAGAGTAATTCGACGCAGCTATCACCTCAAAAGAGCAAGAAGAGCTCAAAACCTCCACCTTCTTCTTCTTCTTCAACCAAAAAGTTATCTCCAACTAAGAAATTACTTGCCAGAATGAGTAGTAGTCGGAGTACTGCAAGTGGTAGCAGCAATGGCACATCGGAATCTCAATCTCCAAAGAAGAGTCTCTCTTGGAGAGAAACATTAAAGATGAAACAGAAGGCACTTAAGATGAAACAATTGGACAATGATAATGTCAATGATAGTCCAGATGAGGATAAGAGTCCCATGGTTGTAACCCTTCGGCGTGTATCGCCCCGCAAGAAACAACGAATGGCACCCACTTCTTCTTCACCCACCGAGACGGAATCTCCGTGGTCTAATGTTCAATTACGTACCACGCCCAAGATGCGAGAGAGCATGTGCTCCATCGGGCAAACGCCCAACTCATCATCAGAGCAACCCTCCACTATATCATTACACCCTGTAATACAATCAAAAGGTTCATGGAATAGCACATCATCGTCAACATCAAGCTGGGTCAATGTCTTGCCGCCTGTTACTGACACACCAAAGCAAATCACTACGGAACCATCATCATCGACATTACCATCTTTATGCTGTGTTGGTGATAGTATCGACCTTGATGCATTACCGAAGAGAGTCTTCCCTACAGATGAAGGCGAGGCGGCAGTGTTCCAACTCAAGGCTAATGAAAAAGAGAATAAAAAGGTGGTTATCGTTGGTAAGACTGCCATAGTTACGGCGGCATTATCCTTTTCATCTACTAGTAGTGGAACAGCTCGTAAGGCAAGCATAACCTGGTGGGCACGTCGGTCAGACATACGTGCACTAACATTGAATGTTGAGGCAACTGGTGCTACATTAGCTCATTCCCAAGGACGGACACCGTTATTGTTTGAGAGTGCTGATGTTTGTTTGGAATTTGCCCAGGCTTTCTACCGTGGTCCTAGTACCAAGCCTCAAGAAGTAGAAACATCATCTAGTGATAATGGAGAGAAGACCCCATCTGGCAAAGAGTTATCAGCGAATACCAAACAAAGTAGTATTACTGAACGAGGAGAGTCAAGTAGTGCTGCTAGATTAAAGAGTCTGACCGAGGAAGAGGAATCTCTGTTGGATAAGTACCGTCAATATTCTCAAGATGAGAGGACTAAGCTTCGATTGACATGTAACTCGCCACAGGGAGGTGAACCACGAGAGGTTGAAGTGTCCTTATCACCCTTGTCAGGTGGCCAAACGGCATTACCAAAGAAGAACGAGGATAATACAGCATCGTCCTTATCCGAAGAGGAGGAGAAGGTGGCATCAAAGTATCGGAAGATGCTCAAAATGGGTATTCCACCTGATGCTGTAAAACATAAAATGACATCTGATGCCGTTGAGCCAAAGATTATGAATGCTGTCCTCGATGTTGATAAACCAAGAGAAGACACGTCAAAAGAAGGAGGTGGCAAGAAGCTTAGTGATGAAGAAGAGGCTACAGTATCCAAGTTTAGAAAGATGATGAAAATGGGTGTGCCGGCGGACGGTGTTAGGCATAAGATGATGATGGAAGGAGTCGATGCAAAATTGATCGACGCTGTGTTTGACGAATCCACCAAACAAGAAGAATCAACAAAAGACACTTCATCGGCTATCCCGAAACTCTCAAGTGAAGAAGAGATAATTGCAAACAAGTATCGTAAGATGCTTAAGATGGGAGTTCCTCTCGAGGGTGTTGAGCACAAAATGAAGCAGGAGAGTGTCGACTTGAAGATTATATCTGCAATAGTCGAGGAAGCGTCGCCATCATCGTCCAATGATTCATCACAAAACGAAACTGTTGCCAAGAAGCCATCTAAACCCCAGAACAGTGCCAAGTCAGTTGTAGGCGGCCCAGCCTTATCTAAGGAGGAGGAAAAGATTGCGTCGAAGTATCGTGGGATGCTCAAGGTATGTATACCCAAGGATGCAGTGTTACATAAGATGAAACAAGAGGATGTGAGTGCCAAGATTGTAGAGGCAGTTCTTGGAAAAGAGTATGTCACCGGCAATGGAGGTGAAAGTGCAGCAGCAACGCCTGCCAAGGCAACTAATAGAAAGACTATTGCATTTCACTGGACGACACAAAACCTTGCTCCTGAATTACTCGAACGAAGTATCTTTGGTATGAAGAAACGAAAACTCCAATCAATCAACCCTGAGGAGTCTGATATTAAGAAGCTTGAGGAACTATTTCAGAAGCGAAACAATAACAATACGGCCAAGAAGAAGTCTGGTAGTAATCAAGATGAGAGTAGTAGTGATATGGCCAAGATATTGGATCTTACTCGGGCAAACAATATTGCCATTAGTCTCAAGGCATTCAACGATTTCACCTTCCGATCACTGGCCGAGACAATTAACGACCTTGATCCGGACTGTAAGATTGTTGGTGAACGTGTGGAGTTCATCCCCAACCTCCTCCCTTCTCCTAAAGAAATACAAGCAATAAAGAAGTACAATGGTGATGATGATAAGCTTATTACTGCTGAACTCTTCTTCCGTCAACTTGTGCCAGTTAAGCGCATCGAAGATAAAGTTAAGGTAATGAAGACAATGTCTACATTTGAAGAACACGTCGAGGAAGCACGGGCTGGATTTAATACATTACAAGAGGTATGTTCTCAAGTTATGGAGAGTGATAAACTTATTGCAGTGTTGGAACTGGTGTTAAACATCGGTAATGTTATGAATACTGGTACAGTTGATGGTGGTGTAGAGGCATTTAAGTTTGAGAGTTTGTCAAGGTTAAGTCAGACGAAGAGTGCCGATGGGAAGACCACAGTATTGGATTATATAGTTGAGACATTCATAGAAAAGGGAGAGAGACAGTCTCTATTGCTCATGTCAGAGTTTCCAGATATACAGGATTCGAGCCGGTTGTTAATTGGTGACCTGTTGGGTGATATGAATACTCTTCGAAAGGACTACAAGCTTTGCAAAACTGAGCTAGCAAGTATGAAACGAGATCAATCCAAGAAGAAGGCGAGTAGCATGCCAAAAAAGGCCAATGTGGATGAAGTCGGTGACCCGAGGAAGGCTCTATTTGCTGCCATTCAATCACGAGGAGCAAAAGAAGATGACTCACCAAAACAGGAGGAAAGTAGTGATCCACGACAAGCACTATTTGCAGCAATTAAGAAGAAGGGTGAAGCAACGAAAGATGATTCTTCTCCGACATCTTCATCATCAAATGTCAAGTATACGCCAGGTGTTCATCGACTATCCAAGTTTTTGATCCATTCAAAATCAATACTCTGCCGTGCCGAAAAAGACCAGGATGAAGCTATTAGAGCTTGCAAGGTACGTCTGTTTATTGTCTCAACAGTCTGCATTCGTCTGCACTCCACAAATCTCTAACAATAATCTTTCACACTATTTCAGGGTCTTGCCATATACTGTGGAGAGGATGGAGGAGAACGTTCTGCCCCAGCACTGCTACAAGTTCTATCTGAGTTTGCTATATCCCTTGAAAGTGGAGTGAAGAAGTATGATAGAAGAGTAGAGCTAGCCAAGAAGCAGGCGGCGGCGGCCAAGAAGCAGAAGGAACAGAATACTCCAAAGAAGAAGCCACAGAATACACCAAAGAAGCCTTCTCTTAGGGCATCAGCTTTTCAGCCGCATGTTGTTGGAAAGGGTACATCGTCAGACAAGTTTAAAGGGCTGAACACACCTGCTGATCAAGGAACAGATCCAATGAATGCTTTGTTTGATGCAATCAAGAAGAAAGGAGGATCACAGAAGAATACGATACCAGGCCTCCCAAGAAGTCCACAGAGGCAAAAGAGTCAGAAGGATAAACTACTTGCTGATATCAAATCTAGAAGACAAAGTATACCGAGTAAGCCTCCTCCAGATGGTGTTTCTGATAGAGTTAAATACATCAACAATAATGGCGAGAGGAAGCAAAGTAGAGTGCTCTTGGTGAACAAGATGTTGTCTGATGCGCCAGAAAGTGTAAAACAAGGTGAGTTTGTACGATTCTATATGCCTATAACTATACACACTATTAACTTGTATTCTCAACACTAAACTTCTATTAACTTTTTGCAAAGACTTTCTCAAAGGAGTTACATATCAAAAGACTGATGATCCTTTACTCAAAAAGATATATGAAAAGGAAGATTCTTCTCCTGGTAACAAAGAAAATAAGAAGTGGAAACCAATAGATCCTAGACAAGAGCTCTTTGCAGCAATAAGAAACCGAGCACAAGATTAAAAGTTGTGTAGATATAGAATTAAAATGTATTAAGTTCATTGAGTAGATATGTAAAAGAGAGGGTATTAGTATGTTAATGTCTCGTAGAGCGAAGTCCCTCCATTTCCATTAATATTAAATTTGGTGGTACCATATGTTCTTCTCTTTCCATCCTCGTGTTTAAGTATGGTTTGACGATAGACTACTTATTGCAATTAATCTCCATCAATATTCATGGTGGTATCGTTCCTCGTTTGATACTAACACTAGATAAACCCCGCATCGATACTACCCAACAGTATGGACCTGCTAGTCCTCTCTTCATAACTCCTAGCTTCCGCCCATTCTTGTATACAGTTAATGTACCCTCATCTAAATCTAATAACATGCCCAATTCATCACCTAACGAAATACTTTCCGATCCCTCCCATGATTCCGTTTCATTGTTTATCTCATCATCCCAACCACTTGAGAGACAATTTATAGTTGCTAAACCCAACAAGCAGCACTGGACACTGCTATTGTTATAACGTTCCACATGTGTTTGAGAGAAATTTTGGAAGAAGTCCTCGTAACGGGGAGATCCCCTTGCATATCTATCCATCTCTCCTGGTCGGATCACCCCCACCAACAAGCATTTTATATTACTTTGGGATACAAATGTTGCATAATGCTTTCCTGCCCTCATTATATTGTTGCTCAATGCAGTCTCAATAGTACTATTCGTATTGCTATACCTAATACATGATTTGTCCTCCCTATCCACATACTCAGCTCCAACTGTAAGCTGATCAAACAATAGAGGTGCTCTAAGTAACTGAAGATAATGATAATCTGCTAATGAACTTTCGCCTTCATAATGCGGTAACGCTGCCAATTGTTCCTCTGTTGCTGTATCATGAACTGCAATACGTGTACTCTTTTCAATAAGAGAATCATCATTATTAGATACACCGAACTTCGTACATGTTAGAGCTAAATTGAGTAAATCAACTGAAGGTAAATATGTTATAATCTTTGATAGTGTATCACTACTAAACAGTACAGCTTCTTCAGCTGTTTCCAACTCAACTTTCCGACGTTTGGCACGAGTTTGTACCATCTTGAAATAGGTTAATTCTCTCTTGAATAATTTAGTAATACTTATTATGTTAAATCCCGACCACCACCATCTTTGAAAGAAAGTTGATAGAAATGATTTAGTGATTGTCCCGGCTATTATATTAATAAGGAAAGCAAGCTGGAGCAAGCACAACTTACCTAGTGTATTTTGTCAAGGTGTATGTATGTATGTTTCTTATTTCTTAGTTCTTAGTGTATTAGTTGTAGATGGGAGTCTTTAATGAATAACTGGGAAGGATACCTTTCACAATTGTTTTTCTTACATATATGCTCATTCTTACTTCGAGTTGTTGAGGAGGTTGTTGGTATTTGTTTGTGATGATTAAATAGGTGATGTTTATATATATGTAGAGATATTAGAGATATCATGAAGCCTGCTCAGGTACTCTCGCTCATGGTGAAGGATACCGTTGTTGTGCGGAGTAAAAGTATGCCGAGTGCCAAGAGGGGAGTGAAGGCTTAAGCTTGCATCTTAGCGGAGGTTTGCCATAAGGTATTAAAGCAAGTGATGCTGAATATCTCTTCCTATAGTATCATAATTGATATTATGAATTATGACAATGCTATGATTTTCTACCACCATATCACCAAAGAACTTGACATATTATCAAACTAGCCGACAAGGCCCAATACAAACTACCTCCTTTCAAAGTACAAGCACCATCGTTTGACATTATGGTATTCAACTGTAGCCAGGGTGGAATAGCACTTGTATTATGAGAAGGTACTATCACTGTTGGTGTTGGAGTCATGTCTGTTGCAGTACCCCCAGTCTCATTTCCAACAACTGTTGATGATTCGGATTCGGATGCTATAGGTGATACTGTTCTTGTAGCCACTGGTGATTTGGTAGGGAGAGGTGTAAGAAGAGGAGTAATAGCTGTTACTTGAGGCTTCTTTGTTGGTCGTGGTGTTGGTTGGGGTGTGATAGGATTGCCTTGCTCATCCAGACACTTGACATTATTGGCAAAGTTGCATAGCTCAAGCCTCATATCAAACAGAAGATCTTGTCCACAGGTGAAAATAGCATCCGCTATGCCTCGATCGCAGAAATAATACTCTCGACATGCATTCCTTGATTCCCAACCTGTATAACCCTCCTTGCATAGCTCGACTTGTTCCTTTGCCATGGGTGGTCCGTAGCAAAAAGAGTTGACATACTCTTTTGAATGGCATTGAGATCTAACCTTGTCGAACTTCTCATCTGGTGGACAAACCTTAACAACGCCCAGTGATCCCTTATTACATCTAAAGTATTCCGTACAGTCCGTTGAGGTATGCCAGCCAACAAATTCAGTCTTTGGGCAAGTGACTCCTCTATCAGCAATGGAGATTACTTCTATATCTCCCACTGGTTGTTGTTGGGTTATAGGCTTGGGTGACGGCGGAGGTGTTGGCGGTAGAGGCGTAGAGTTGTCATCTGTATACTTAAAAGGGAAGCAAAACAATCCAGATGTACACGGCCCTTCTTCACAACTCTCAGCAGTTCTGTATGTTGTTTCAAGTTCTTCCAAACTTGACGCACAAAGTAATTGTTGAGTATCTGTAGATTGTGGAGCAGCAGTAGTTTGTTTAGATGTAGGCCGTGGAGTTGGATTCTGTACCGGCTTGTTCGTTGGAACTTTTGTTGGTTGCTTTGTCTCAGCTTTAGTAATTGGTGGTCTAGACACTTCAGCTTTACATGAAGTGTACCCAAAGCAAGTCTCACCCCCATCACACTCTGAATCTAATCCACTTCTACACCTCTTATGGCATGATAAGGCAGCACTTACACTATCACTACCACAAAAATATGTATCACTCATATCAAATTCTTTTCGTGTAGGCTTATTTGTTGTTATTGGTTGAGGTGTAATCTTTGGTGTCGGTTGTATCGTCAGAGGAGGAGGAGGCGTTTCTTCTGCAGCTTTCCCACACATTCTCTCTTTCCAGCAATACGTCCCATCTGGACATTCATCAGAGTCTCCATTGCATGTCTTTGCGGTCGGACAATCGGTATCTAATGCAGCCAAACTTTTCAGACAGTACTGTCCTTTCT
>Ga0214479_100807_pt1 | contig 15998 bp, 15 predicted proteins | sample M1_20Mar14CPVII9_5_FD_165054 | JGI IMG/M metagenome (GOLD analysis project Ga0214479, IMG submission 165054) | Marine eukaryotic communities from Monterey Bay, California, United States - M1_20Mar14CPVII9sort6BwellE14 | ecosystem: Environmental > Aquatic > Marine > Unclassified | place: USA...
TAAAGGCATCGTTTCTACACGACGACGAATGGGATCCAAACGACGATCTATCCGTCAACTCATCATCATTCGGTTCAACCGATAGTCATTTAGAAAAACTACTCGAGCAATCTGAACTATCAACTACAAACCCAACAGTTGATGGATCTGATGTCGACGCCTCTACACATAAAATACCACAATTTAATTCAAGTCGAGTATCAATAAACTCCGACGCTCCCTCCGAAGAAACCGCCTCGGCACACATCTCTGGCTATGGTTTCAATTCAGCACTTCGTCGTGCCTCCGAAAGTACAGTAAGCGCCTCGCATAAATCCAACGAATCACCAAATGAATTAGCAGCCAATGTAGCATTATCAGTCAAATCCAACTTTTTACAAAATATACCCCAATCATTAGTTGATGATTATAATAATCGTGATATTATTGGACACTTTTCTACTACAGAAATTGTTTTGGGACCTTTGTTGGGTAGTGGAGAATTCAGCCATGTATATGAAATTAAAGGCTTCAAACCCGATCAATCCAAAGAGGCAACATTAAATGAATCACAAATTAACAAACGAATCTATATGAAAAATCGTGAAAGATATCATGACACGAAAAAAGCATGTTATGCCGTAAAGCATTTACGTCCAACGTTAGTTGAAAAGTATAGTAAGTTGGAATATGCACAAAGTGCTAGTGACTTAGCATTGGAGGCGGAGTTTTTAAGTGTCTGTCAACATCCGAATATTATTAAATTGAGGGGTGTTAGTTTTAGTGGTGCTGGGGGATTTGTTCAGGGTGAGTGTTGTTCAACAGTGAGCGGAACGAGCTGTTTTTATATTTATGTTTATATTATGTGTATAGTATATGTGGATATGTGGGTAGAGATATGGGGTACAGGGGTATCATTAGAGGATCACAGGGCGTATATTTAGTGGGTAAGAAGAGGATATGTGGATTGCAAAGGAGGTAGCGGATGGGGATACTCAATTTGCTCACATCTTGTGCTCACATCTTATGTTCACATCTTATGCTCACTTTCCACACACTCCCACCCAAACTATACAGGTCCCAAGGGATACTTCTTAATCATTGACAGACTTAATGAAACACTTGATACACGTATCAAACGATGGAAGAAGGAGAAACGTAAGGCATTATCAAAGAATGGCAAGAAGAAACGAGAAACAGTCGTTACCAAGGGTTTGAAAACACTAGCAACAAAACGTCTTTCTGCCGAAGATATATCACGACAGGAAAGTATGGCGAATTATAATGGTGAGATTAGTGAAGATCAGGTAGATGTCGCATTGCAAATGGCAAGTGCATTAATGTATTTGCATGGGAAGAATATTATGTTTCGGGATTTAAAGCCACAGAATGTAGGATTTGATGTCCGGGGGGACGTCAAGGTACGTAGTTTAGAAGTAGACGTGTGTGGTTGAGGAGATGTCATGGTTGTATGTCATTCAATGTTCCTCACCTATATCTATTCCTCTTTCCGGACTTTAGCTGTTCGACTTTGGTCTCGCCACAGTAATGCCACCGAACGGTGATCCATATGATGAAAAGTTTGAAATGAGTGGAGCAGGCTCGCCTCGATATATGGCACCAGAAGTATTAGTTGATCCACCCCAACCATACAATATGAAAGCAGATGTATATACCTTTGGTATTGTCCTATGGGAGATGTTTGCTCTCGAAGTACCATATAAAGACATTAAGAGTCGAGGTAGATTGATGGATTTTGTTGGTAAGTGAATTGTTTTGATATTAGTATGAGGATAGACTTGGCTCATATCATATGTCCCTTACTCACCTGTATCGTCACTCTACTTCTACACAAATACATCCATCTATTAGTTGAACAAGAGGGAAGACCACCAATCAATGACGCATGGCCGGAACCAATCAAGGAGTTATTACAGCAGAGCTTTGAGGCTGATAGTAGTAAACGTCCAACTGTACAACTCTTCTACAATATGCTACGGTTTCATCTACTGGAAATATCGGCAAGAGACCAAACCAAGTTAGAACCAAAGTATATCGAAAGGAGACGATCAAGTACTAGTTTACGTGCTCTTATGGAGACACAGAAGGAGAAGGATGACGATAAGAAGTTATTTACAGGAGGGAAGAAGTCTATACTCAGGCGATTTCAATCGGCACCACCAGATGATGATGAACCACGAAGAGCTACAGTAGATAATGGAGCGGTGATGGCACCAAGAAGGAGGATCACTACCAGACTTCGGAATAAGTTTAGTCTTTCTATTAAGGGGGAAGAGTAGGGAGGGGGACGGGAGGGGGGAGAGAAACAAGTACAAGAGATACAGGTCTATTCTCCCATCATGGCCGGCGGGAGAGCGGGCAAGAGTCGGAAGGGGAGATAAGTTTTAAGATAGATAGATACCAACATAACGTATTAAAGGCGGTAGTAGCATTAGTTTTCAGTTGATAGACGTCCAACTTCTCTACGTCAAAGCTGATGCCAACTGCAGCTAAAGGATACCAAGAGGTATCCTCCAAATGGTGACGAATGATGATATCAGATCATATCATCTCTTATCATTGCAAGTACTATTTGTTATTGGGTGATATATGTGTGCCACATCTTTGGCATTGCCAAGGGAAACAAGCTAGCAGAAGAGGCGGCAGAAGAGAGGATAGACTTGATAGAGGTGGAGCAGAGGAGAGGTATCCATTGACAATATGACTGTAAGTAATATACATGCCAAAAGAGCCTTGGCAACCTAAATGGAGGGTAATAGACAACCCTTTGAACGTTGGGCAGCTCATTAGAGCGGCCAGTCATGACGTTCAAGGGTCATTAGATCGTATCTATCTGAGTGAGATTCTGTAAAATGCTGGGCAGTTCAATTTTCGGACGTAAGCTATTATTTCTACGTAGGACCTTAGTACAATTGCCTAAGCAGTTTTGAAAAACTGCATGGACATTGTGCCATCTCTTTCGTGATAGCACTTAAACCAGCCATGGAATCAGTACTACCCTAGGCTGATGTATATATTATGTCTTTGTTCACGGGCAGTTGACTCACTAGTGCCTTGGAGTTTGAGTTTGATGCACTCATTGTCACATAATTTTCACTACTTTCACTATCGATAATCGATGTCGATGTCGATACAACTCTACAAATCCTCTTCTTCCATACTACTACTAATACTAATTAACAATCATCATGAAGCTTCACATTGCTCTCGTTACTCTCGTCCTATCCTCTGTGACGGGTGTTGAATCTAGAGTAAGTGCACATCTCGTATGCAATTGCAAAGTTGTATGTGTTATTATGAATATGAACTAACTCAACTCATATCATTTATATCTGCATCTACTCTATCATTGCAGAAATTTCGTCTTTTTAATGCTAATATTGAAGAGGACTATAACAATAACAACCTAAGGGGTCGTCGTCAACTGCCGGGAAAGGGAAAGAAGTTGGGCCACGATGATCTATTCGATCCGCCAGGCAAGGGTAAAGGCAAAGATCCACCAGCTTGGGGACCCGGCGGTAACCCCGACGGTACCTCAGAGGATCATACTTTGGAACCAACATCAGTTGATTCGTTAAGTGATGATGGTCGTCGACGTCAATTAAAGAAAGGTGGCAATCCTGCTTGGAAGTCATGGGCAGACAGTCCTGGAGGCAATGGAGGTAATCCCAAAAGTTCCCCGAGTTTAGATGTTACCGTTACTAGTGCAACAAGTGCGGCATCAGAAGAATCTGAAGATTCCGAAGACGTGCGTAGGAAGCTGCCAGGCAAGGGTGTAGAGAAGTCGGGCAATGCATGGGCTCAGAAGGGAGAGAAAGGTCCAACAAGCGTGGACGATTCTGTGACTTCTGGTACCAGTGCAACAAGTGCAGCCTCGGCCGAATCAGGTGATGACCGTCGTAAGTTAAGTGGTTCTGAGCCTTCTATTTCTGAGTCTGAGGCATCAGAAAGTGAGGAATCTCAAGCTTCTGATGCGTCGGAGGCCTCCGATAGTTCATTGGATGAACGTGAAGTGTCGGAAGCGTCCACTAGTTCCTTGGATGAAGAACGTCGTAAGTTGCCAGGCAATGGTAAAGCACCAGATTGGGCTGGTTCAAAAGGTGGCAATCCCGATGGCTCCCCTGATGATATTACTGTTACCAATGCCACAAGTTTAGCCTCGGCCGAGTCGGAAGCCTCCGTAGATAGTTCCGCCGAGTAAATCAAAAGAGATGTTTGTCCAGTATTATTAGGAGGAATGATTGTTTGTCCATCAGCATTAGAAATAAAGTAACACATCACATGTCTTGATCTACTACCGCCTTCTTTTTCAGTCAGTCTCCAATATACTCTGATGAAATTCACAATCAAGCTTGATTAATTTTGATGCATAATTATATAATTCAATATCCAATGCATTCAACCTTTCATAATCTTCTTTAGATGGTTCTGCAAATGTTTGGTTTGTTCGTTTGGCTCTAATCTTCTGTCTCTTTCGTCTCATTGCTCCAGAGTTATCATGGGGTAAAGAAATTGAGGCTGCAATACCACCCATTAGTAAGTTTATCGTAACATTATTACATAACTGATTTTGTTGGGATGATGATGATGTAAGGTCAATAATGAAATCTAATTGCAAGAGTGTATCCTTTGCAATCTCCAAGTGTTGACGTTGAGGTACAACCCTAACTTTTTCTTCATCACTTGTTGAACTTCCAACAGAAAGTGCCCATGTCATATGATTATACCTTGCCAATTTTAATCTAGATTGATAGATTGTAACATTACCATTGCCAAACCAATTAGCATTATGGAATTGTAATAAATGTACCTCATGACTCTTTACTCTTGAGATAGGTTCACGTAGTGTTACTGAATATAATCGTTCATTTAAACAAAGTGGATAGTCCATATAATTTTCGTTCATTGTAATTTCATACGGCAGTGCTTTGTCTAATGTGTTGCATATTGATGTGTTGTTGTTATTATTGTTCCAATCTTCTCTATCTCCGAATCCCTTATGGCAGCACCAAATTGGATAGAAGTGATTCTTCTCAAAGCAATTAGTATGTAATGGTACGGATTTGTTTAACATCTTTGCCATCTTACATAATGAGCTACCGCCGGCTTTAGGTCTATGTTAGTTCGAGTTGGTATAGTCATTTCGATGAGTAAAATGTACACAAGAATGTACACAAGATATATATGTACACACATCACAAAAGTTGATAAAAGGACTCACATATGCAGTATCAAATGCTTCTTCTTTTTAAGTAATCGATTTCTTGTATAATTGACAAAGTATGGGAGATAGTGATTGGTATAACAATCGTCATCGTGATTAGCAATAGCAGCAAGTTGGAGTGTTCGACGTAATGCATTTATTTTGCGCGGATTTGCTGATAATGGCTCTATGATATCACATGCTACTACCGTCTTAGTAGCAATTGCAGAAGTATTCTTGTTCTGCATATTATCATAATGTAGTTGCTTTCTTCTTGTACTATGATGACTGACTGTAATAAGTAACAATACTGACACAATCAAACCAGTAAAAATTATGAGCAATTTTTTAGTATTTCTTATCGTCTTGTTGGTTATTACTCTTTTGGTCAAGGCCATATCTTCTTATTATATCAAGAATACTAACAACAATATTGTACTGGTGGCACACGAGTCAAGAGGGGTGAATTGCTGCTCTGCACACATTCAGACCATAATTGTTGTTGATCACTAGCATATTTTATTTCGGGAATAAAGTAGCGAGCAAACGAAAGAGTCAATCAATCAATTATTAAACTTTCTTCATCTTCGGCGACCATAGGGACTTGTGACTATTTTACTCCCTAACTCCATAACCGGGGAAAACACTATTTTGGGCCCTAACTTAAGCCCACCGCAGGTGCCCCCGGAGGGCTAGCGCGCTTGCGCGGCTAGTAGAGATATACGATAGTAGGTTTAAATACATAGCATATCGACAGATATCAATAATCAAGTTGGTATACTGATAATACAGTCAGTATATCAGTTTTTTAACGTTCTTTCCAATAGCGGTAGTCTCAACGCTGTAAATCGATTAGAGGTTGTTCAAAAAGATACGGTATCCTTATCACCTACGCTACGTATAATATATTATGTCATAGTTGTACCTCCAAACTTACTCGGCATCAGAACCAATCCAGGAAAGATATTGCAAAACGATAAGACAATTACATATGTATCTCCATGGTTTAGATTGAGATATGAAATCTGCATCACAAAGATCACTGGGAAATAATATCAAGGTATTGCAACGAATAAAGAAATCTCTACTCATAATTACACTCATTGGCTTGTTTGTGTATAACTGTCATCAATATTCAAAGATTGAGAGTAAGATACTTGGCCTTATTCATACTAACAATACTGCTACTGCTACTAACGTTAGTGATATCAGCTCAGACAATCTGAAGAATACAAAGTTTGTACCGCAACTGTCAACAGCAGATGGTAAATGGATACTACCGAACACTTCCTTTACACCGCATATCACGACACTAGTTAACTATTACAAATCAAACTATTACAAATGTCATACATATCAAAGTAAAGGCGGAGGAGGAGGTGTGGCTGTACAGATTAAAACCAGCGGTAGTAGACCTATTGCAAAACAGATTGGTAAAGGATATAGTAAATTTAACATTGGTAAATGGCTGAATCAATTACTACTATCCAAACAACACGCTCTCCCACAAGACAAGAATATAACAATCATATTCAGTCGATTCGATTATGATTCCAATAAAACATTATGTCAATTTGCAAATTCATCACCCAATGGTCAACATTCTGTATTCAATTTTCAGGATATACATCATTTAGTTCGTAACATAACATATTCAAGGCCATTACCATGGGATGAAAGGAAGACTATAGCAGTCTTTCGAGGGAGTAATTGGGGATTTGCAGCTTCCTTTATAGCCAAGTTAAAACGTGAGTTTGATATGGATATTAAACAGAATGAGACATTGGCCAAGAAGACTTTCTTCTCAAATATACTACGAGCTCCAGATGCAATATATGGTCGGGATAATACACGATATCAACGTCTTCCATTAGTTTACTTCTCGAAGCAACATCCTGAGTTGATTGATGCAAGATTGACTAAGCCTAGATCGGATCCACACTCTCTATGGGCTAACAACGCTACGAATGGGTTGGATCGAGTATTACCATTTGATTCTATACCGCAAGAAAAGTACTATACAGAGTATCAAGTACATATCATCATGGGAGGATACGGCGCTGCCTTTAGAACAGCACGGATATTAAATCAAGAGATTGCAGTGGTATTACAGGACTACCCATATGAGGAGTGGTTTACACATATCATGAAACCATATGAACATTATATACCATTACATCAAAACATATCAAATCTTAACGAAACATTACATTGGATACAGGGCAATCCAAAGAAGGTACATGATATTGCAAAGAATGGGAAACGTTTTCACGACAAATATCTAGCCCGTGATAGAATAGAGGAGTTTTACTATGAGTTGATATTTAGATTTTTGATATGCTGTGGCGGAGTGGGTAGTGTGGGTGATTGAGAAAAGATAGTCAAACTAGCTTTAGATAGGATTAGACAAATGCATAATGCTCTTCTAGTACTGTTCATTAAGCTAACCGTACTTGCCATCAGCATTAGGAATAAAGTGTCACATTACATGTCTTGGGTTAGCCAAAAGTGATACTAACGTTAGACTTTATAGTTAATATTGTAAACATATTTAAAGACTGACAGTAATAGTGCATATACCCACAAACACCCCAAAAGCAATCAATGGTACAACTTCACCTTTTGTACCGCTTCTCTACACCCCTGTGGACATTTACTTCCAATCATAAAATGACAATCAAAGCAAGTCCTATGTCCACACGGTAACATGACATACATTTCATCCTTTACTTCATAACAGTATGGACATTTCAGTCTATCATAGAGGTGTTCATTCTCCTTTTTGACCAACCGAGCTTCTTTTTTATACCTTGAATTGGATTGTTCAAGTAGTTGATTCTTGTGAAGTAATTCAATGTTCCTTTGCCGCATGCTATTTACTATATTGTTGTTTGTTGATGAATGTGATGCTTGTTCAACGCCAAAGGAACGTGATGTGTCTTGTTTCGCATTCTCCTCTTCAGGTTCCTCCTCGTCCTCGTCCTCATCGTCATCATCTTCTTCAATATCACTACAGTCTGATACAACTGCCATACTACCATCACGTTGATACGAATGGTCAACCTGTCCATCATCATCGTCCACGTCATCTTCATCATCATCTACAAGAGCAAGAGAGCTATGATAGATTCTAATCATCTCATCATCTTCTTTCAATTGAACAGTAGAATAACACCTTGTTTGTTTGATAATCACACCTTGTATTCCGTAATGTATATGATTTACGTTTGTTATCTTTACTTGATCGTCGATGTTAAATAGAGTATGATCATTGTTGGCGTTGGTGTTGGTAGTAGTTGATGGTGTATCATTTTCAATGATGTGTGGAGTATTGTCTGTTTTGATACTAACATTAGTAGTTGGAGAGCTGACATCATCGTTTGCAGTACTATCGTCATCTGCTGCAGTAGTACAGCTTATACTTTGTAACGAATCTCGTTTATGAAATGATCCTCTACTTTGTCTTCTTCCACCTAACTTGTTATTAGGAGTTGTACTAACTAATAATTCATCATCTTCGTCTTCGGTAATGTATCCGATATCTTTGTAGACTGACGTAGTAGATGATGGTAGCATAGCTTGATTCTCGATTTTGTGCCATCCCATGATATTCTAATTCAACAGATAATACTAATGTTGTGAGGTTTTTATGTTGCTATTGATGTTGATGCTCTTTGCAAAATTATGGTTGATTTTTGTTTTGGCGTTGAAAAGATATCAACTAACTTTTTGTATTTTGATGTGAAAGTTTTGTCCTTTTAGCGAGTTGTGTATACTCCAAGATCGATTATATAATAGTGGTATCACATGAATAGATATTGATGATGTCATGATATATACGAAACTTATATGATTAGAAACGTCAACTCAATGTGATGGTTTTGCATTGCAAAAAAGTGGTGATAGATGGATACCTCTTCTCTCTCAACATACCCGCATCACCGATCAGTCAATCTAAACTGAAGATTAATATACTGTAGAATATGAGTATAGTACGAGGATGGCAGCTGCTTGCAACATAATTGATCTCAATATCACGCTTGCTCGTCCTTCATGATTGCTTAAATAGTTTTCATGTGTAAGAAACTTCTCAGAGGGAAGATATCTTGTTCAAAATCATCGGACCACCATTAACCGATAGAGCCTAAAACCTGCTGATATTGGTGAGCAGAGGTATAACAACCCATCATCTCCTTCGGTTGTCGAAGAGTTGAGAATGATATATGTAGGAACAACTGATATTGTAGTATCAAAAGGATACCGCGAGGTGACATCAAAAGATATCAGAATAAATTGCTAATAACATGAGCAAAGTTGACGGCAGCTATTGGACAATTAGATTGTACGGTAAAGAGAAAGGTTAGTTTATATTTGCTGCTGTTGTCCGCTTTATGTGGTGGTGGCGGCGGTGGCGTTGCATATCGTCGGCAGCAAGAGACGTATATGTTTGTTTAATGTTGATGTGATAATATATCTTTTTGCATGCACCGCAATCAGAACTTTATATCTACTCTTCTTTCATCGGTGGCCCTACCCTAACATATATTGCTTGTTTAATGTGCTAATTGATATATAAAACCTAACGCGTATATACTATCTCTCCACTCTTGTTGCAATACATATACAAGGATACCATAAGATACAATAACTACTGACAACCTCAGAAGTTATCACTACATCTACAGTTCTCCTTGCAGAATTTATTAAACAGCAACAAACAAACAAAGTATGAAGAATCCAGTAAACAGATTGGCAACATCAGTACCACGTGCACTTGATTCACTACTTGAAACTAAAACAATGAAGCAAGAAGAAGACGATACTAAACAAAAGAAGCAACAACAGCAAAAGAAGAAGGAACGAACATGTTCATTTGATTTAGACTTGTCTGGATTGAATTTGTTAGATAATTCTAGTATTAATGGTGGTGGTAGTACGTTGGGGAGTGGGAGTACGATTGGCAGTATTAATGAAGAATGTAATGGATCGGTTGTTACGTTTGAAGAATTGGATGGATGGGATATGATAAGTAGTACTGATTTGATGTTTGAGAAGCCTTCTCCTAATTAAGGGAAGGATGGTTGTTGGACAGTGTGGGCAAAGGGGGTCAAGAGGAGTTGGCATGCATTGGTTGCTTCTATGTAGTATTAAGGAAGGAAAGGGGTATTTATGGCTGTGTAGATAGGTATGAGGCGGGGGAGAGGGGATTTGTAGAAAGGGATGTAAACTTAGAATCTTGTTTTAATATTACATATCTTTATGTAGAGAGTGAATAGATATATTAGCTTCACTCATTGTATGCCTAGTATCATTTCCCAAGATATTCAGTTAAACTTTTAAAGATGCAAACTACCCCTTGATTCTCCACAAATGAATCACATGCAAAAGACTGTACTCTTTATTCGTCAGAATTCTTCTCAGCCTGGGCTTGCTGGAACACTCCGCATGTCATGACACAACTTAATGACCAAAAGGTCATTGCACTAATAGCACATTTAGCTCCTGTTCCCCAACTGCAAGTAGAATCGACACAAACATCTGAATTAAACATGTAATGAAAGACCAATCCCTCTGTAACTGCCGTAGCCAAACATAACAAACTAGTCAATAACCAAAGTGGAGGAGGGAAACGACAACATGCAGCAAATAGATAAATACACCAACTAATAGCTCCCATGACAACCGTTGCTAAACTTAATCCCTGCACTGTGTCCGAAATGGTGCCCTCAGGATATTTATATGCCACACCACCAATAGCAGTATAGCACGTCGGTCCAATCTTTTCAACAAATCGTAATCCATTCTCAGAATTAACTTCAGCGTCTGATCCAGTGTTGACGTAATTACATCGCCATTGAGCATACATTGATAAGATGAAGGCTGCCGATACAAAGAAGGATGGACCGAAGCATAGGAATCCGTTTGCAAGTTTTGGCATCTTTACTTAGTTGTTATAATTGATATTGTAAAAAGTGTGTATTTTTAATTGAATCTAATTATGACAAATGATAGAGAGAAGGTATGGTTGTTAGTTTGCAAAAGACAATCTGTCAGTCAATACACATTATCATAATAGTCCATATAATACATATCCCTACAGTTCTCCAAACAGTACTCCATACATAAAAGCCCCCCCTCCCTAAGTATTGAAAAAGATAAGAACACATAAGGTATGACTCCCATCGTTTAGATGCTCTTTGCAATAGATCTTTTTATCACGCCCGCTATTCGCCGCCAACAATAACAACCAAACACTATGCTAAACCGTTGTACTCAAAACATACAACCATACGATGCTTACCTGTTTATTAAGAGGAGCAGGAGAGGAGATATCGGTGCCAATAAGAAATCATTGAAAAATCTTTTCGGTATCCTGAAATCTTAATTTTTACTGTGTAAAAGACTGCAATTTGCAATGGCACTTATTTCTCTCTCTATTTGCCGTTAGTATATATATCATATTGCATATCCTTGTCGTCTATTAGTGTGTAAGGTATAATATTATCATTATCTGACATACCGACGCCACCAGATCGTATAGATTTTGAATTTAAAGTTAAACTATTACGTGATGTCCAAGAAACCAAATAATAATGATGTACTTGACATTGGTGGTTTGTCCATCACTGATGAAGATTTGAAGAAAGTAATAAACCAGCCTATGACCGATGAACAATGTAATAAAGTAGTTCCGTTTTTAGAGGTGAGCATAGTGTGATATTGGTCTGATATATTGAGAGGTATGATATCTTATCTTTAATTTGTTTTTTATATAGGATATGTTGGAGTATTCGGTTGAGAAAGGTGGCAATCCTTACGTTGCAGATATGATTGGGAAGCTTTTAGATGTTGCATCAAAAGGTGCCTCAGAAATGAATGCAATGAAAGATAATGCATCATCGGGGTTGACGGCACATGAATGGGCTGCGTCTCAACCATCTTCCTCACGTCTCGAATCAAAACTGAAATCAAAGTATGTGAAAGAAGTAGTTGGGATTGGTCAACCACGTGAAGCAGCTCAAGAAGGTTTATCCTGTTGGGTGTGTTTAGAAGAAGGTCCAGATAATGATGGTAATCCTCTTGTACGTGATTGTTCGTGTAGAGGTACAATGGGTTTTGCTCATATCATATGTATGAACAATTATGCCGAGCAGAAGAGCAAGGTAGTACGAGATTTGAATGAAAGGGTAGAGGGAGATCTGCATGGTTGCAATGTATTCCGAAACCCTTGGAGAGCATGTCCAAATTGCCATCAAGCGTACCAGGTATGTATTGAAGTTTTGACTTCCCCTGCCAGTGCCATACCTCGACTCTCACCCCCCTCCCTCTAAAATCAGAATCAGTTAGCTATTGATATGGCGATTCGTTTCATGTCTTTTGTCGAGCGTACTTACCCAAAGAACGCATGGCGGAAACTCGAAGCAATGTTTTTAAGGATGAAGGCTAACGATGTAGTTGCTACGTCTTCCTTCCTTGGTCCTGACGAAGAGACGATACAAATGGCACACAAAATTATCACTATGGTTGGTCAAATGAAGGCAATTGAAATGATTAGGGCCCTTTCTCCTTCATCCAACAGTATTCTTCCATATCGAATTAGGCAAATAGAAGCTAGTGCACATCATCAACTTGGTCGCAATGGCCTAAGTGCTAGGTCAAAGGAGAAAGCAAATGATGCCATAAAACATTTCAAGAAAGCTCGGGATCTCAGTGAAGAGATTAACTATACAGCTGGTGTCACAGCAGCCAATGCATCTATAGATAGGGCAAGAAGATTGTTGGGGCTGGAACCAAATAAAGATTGGCTATCGACTCAAAGTGAAGCTTATAAGCAAATGGCCGAATCTACTACGGAAGGTACAAGTTCATTCGCATCGATTGAGAATGGCATCCAATTGGCTCTTAGTCTGAGTATTGAGAATCACCAGATTGAATCGGAGCGGCTGCTATCTCAGCTCCTCGACTCATGCAGTCGTGTTCATGGGTGTAATCATGATTTGACAAAGAAGCTTGACCACCTTCTCAATTCCAGCAGGGAAAGAATGGTTAAAGATGGATCTGGTTCTCTTTGTGAAGTTTTACGTTATGAAGAAGAAGGTAGAAAGTGCGTTGTACTGGGGCAGGATCAGAAGGAAACGTCTATAGAGTCAAAGCATGTAATAATCCGTCTTGGTACCCCGGTAGTTTGCTGTGGTTTGAAGACTGCAAGAGAGTTAAATGGGAAGATTGGAGATGTACGATCTTATGACAACGGAAGTGGTCGATACAAAGTAGTTTTTGAGGATGATTCTCTCAAGCCGTGTATGGTGAAACAGGATAACATTCGTATTGTTTTTGAACTTCCAGATAAGGTTTGATTCAGTGTTGAGATGAACTATTACTGCAGGGCAGGGGGGTTGTCGAGTCCGAGTAGAAGTAGATGGTTGACGTTTCTAGGTCACTAGGTAGAGGATAGGATACCTCTTATTTCTAGTCTTGACTGACATTTCATCTTTCCTACATTATCATTTACTACTTAATAACTCTACAATCAATGTGCCATACTCTCGTTGTGTGCCGCTTACAAATCTCAAATGATGATGCCTCCTCTATCGAATAGGTAGGCTCATGATTTTGAACATGAATTAAATTTAGCTCGATCGGTATCCTTTTAGACTATACGATATCACTTGATAAGTATATCATCGTTGTAGTCTCTCAACTCTTCTAAGTACTGAAGGAGATGATAGTTGTTATCTAACTCACCAATATCAGCAGGTTTTACGCTCTATCAATTAATGTTGGTCCGGTGATTTGAAAAAGATCTCTCCCTGAAAAGAGTTTCTCAAATGAAAACTGTTCAATGCCAACTCACAACTATCACAGCGCGGCAGCACCTCTACTCTATTGCAAATCAACAATATACCAACATCATGAAGCTAACCTCCATACTACTCCTTGCCATATCTACAACATCATGTTCGGCATTTTCAATGAACATGAATTCTGCTAGTGGTAGTAGATCAAAGTTAGCACAACAATATAAAGACATCATGTCAATCCATTCGAGTAGTAATATACGTATGCAGCCTCCTAAGGAGCCTGATCCAGAGGTATGTATACAAGAATTGATGGTATTTGTGTATCGTTGTTGATAGTGTGTATTTAGTTGATGGTGTATAATGGTGTGACGGTGGCGTAGTATCAAGAGGACAGCTTTGATAGTTTTGAGTTACAACAAATTTAGTTTTTGTGTGGCAATCAACTTTTGGTTGCAACTACAAAGCTGGTTGACATGACGAGTGAGGCTGACGAATTAATATACACTAATTTTTCTGTAAAAGTGGGTGATATAGGTTGTGGTCGGCGGCTGGAGAGGTGTAACTTTTGACACATCTTATGTTAAGTTTTTTTATATCAATATCTGAAAGTGTTCTGAGGTGTGATGTTTTGACGGATGTTATCTTTTTGGTATTATTACATCTCGTATAATCCTTCATATCTTGATCCTACTTCCTTCTAACCTCTTCGCTGCGTCTTTTCCCTCTAAAAACACATATTGCAACACATTAAAACAATACTAAAAACATAAAACACAATACCCAAACAAAACAAATTAAAACACACAAACATTAAAATATGTAGGTTGATCCACGTCGTAAGAATCCCGATGATCAACCAGCACGTGGCCCAGTACGTATGCCAGTAGTAGAAGATGGGGCATCTCAAATGGATGTCGTGTCACGTCTACTCAAGGATCGTATCATCTTATTAGGACAGGGTGTGGATGATGAAATTGCCAATGTATTAGTTGCCCAATTGTTATATCTGGCGAATGAAGATCCCACGAAGGATATTACATTGTATATTAATAGTCCGGGGGGTAGTGTTAGCGCCGGGATGGCAATTTATGATACCATGCAGTACGTACCCTGTGATGTAAACACTGTCTGTTTTGGTATGGCAGCTAGTATGGGTGCCTTCCTCTTAGGTGCCGGTGCCCCCGGTAAACGTCGTGCGTTACCCAACTCACGTATAATGATTCATCAACCACTGGGTGGTGCACAAGGTCAAGCCGCTGACATTGAAATCCAAGCGAAAGAAATTCTATTCATCCGGGAAGTATTGAATACATATATTGCCGAATATTGTGACCAACCCAAAGATAAAATTGAGGCTGATTGTGATCGTGATTTCTTCATGACTGCCGAGGAGGCTGTTGATTATGGTATTATTGATGAAATGATTACTACCAAGACTAGTCATATTACCAAACCACCCATGCCCATTCTTTAAACTAAATGAGGTTCTAGAGGAGTTAGATAAAGTGGACAGTAGATACTTAAATGGGTGATGGATTAAAGTTTAGTGAAATGGAAATGGAGGTTAATGGGAATAGTCTGGATTAGTGCGGTCAATCAATACTTGGGTTGGCTAATTAGATAGTCAAATCCTCAAAGTAGTATCTAAATCAATCCTATATTCCTGTTACTATTGCATTATAATATCTTTATGTACGGTTTGATTAAATCTAATAGTAACGATTCTCTTGACTAGCCGCAGCAGCTTCGTCCCGCTGAGCACTCTTAATCTCACTCAGGTATGCTTGATATGATCGTAATGCTTTGGTGTAGTCATCTTTGGTTGCATACCCTTCGCCTTCAACAAAGAACTCTTTAATCCTTTCCAACGATGTAGCATGTCCGCTCCCTACTGCTAGCATGTAATGTTTTAGGGCTCGGTCCATATTGCCAGCATCTACCTCCACACAACCAAGATTATACCTTGCATCTACATTTCCTCCCATAGCTCCTAG
>Ga0214479_100808_pt1 | contig 15984 bp, 17 predicted proteins | sample M1_20Mar14CPVII9_5_FD_165054 | JGI IMG/M metagenome (GOLD analysis project Ga0214479, IMG submission 165054) | Marine eukaryotic communities from Monterey Bay, California, United States - M1_20Mar14CPVII9sort6BwellE14 | ecosystem: Environmental > Aquatic > Marine > Unclassified | place: USA...
GCTTGTGAAGGAGATTTACTAGGTGGACTTGAGGTGGTAGGACTTGGGTTACTGTTACCACCGCCACAAGTCTCAGACCAATCATATCTACCTTGTACTTCATTAAAACCGGTATCATAGCCATACCCAAGTCCGAATCCAATAGTATTTCCTGACAGAACGGCTTTTACATTCTCTTGAACGTCTTGCCTGTACTTATTAAAGTTGTCTTTAAATTTCTTTGCATTTTCAAAGCTCTCAGTAGCCATAGTTTTAATAGTTCCTCTAATGGACTCGTCTGTAGTTCGTCTGGTCCGCAATGGGAGAGATGTAGAAAGGGGTGTACTTAAACCAATTCCAGCCAGTACATATTTGGGCTTGTCTAGGCAATGAAATGGTGGAGCATTAAAGAGGAGGCTGATATCTGGAAGAAAGTCGAAAGGAAGAGGAATATCCAGTCCAAATCCATTACCACCATTGAATGATGCAGCACTGACGTCCCAATAAATATTGATAGAAAGACCAACACTGAGTTCAGGCTCGAAAAGATCACCTGCCTTTGATAGGAACTTTCCAAGTAGAGTCTTCTCTTGGGGATCAATAGTAACTGTCGTACATGTTGGATTAGTACATCCTTGTGAGGAACAAGTAGCCCCAGCACACGCCTTGGGAAGATCAGAGTTTGCCGGGCAATAAGACCCCACTGGGCACTTGCAATTTGTATTACGGTTGCATGTGAAGGGAACAACAGGTAGCCGCCGATGCTTGGAGGCTTGATCTGTAATGAGTAGACGCGACTAGAGAATGAAGACAAATAAAAAGACATATGTCAGTATATGTGCATAGTAATGGAGAGCGAAAGAGCAACAACTTACGCTAATCACAGGTGCTTTACTTGGACTCTTAGAAGGGTCGGATGTTGGATCTGATGTTGGACTGGATGTAGGCTGTTGGGTGATTTGACATAAAGAAAGAGAAAAAATAAGAATAATGCATACAAAATGTGTTTGAGATGTGGACCTAAAGCAAGCTTACCGTTTTTGATGGCCTTTTAGTAGGTGATTCTGACGGACTCCTCGAAGGAGATGAGCTTGGACTGGATGTGGGCTAATGAAATATGATATAAATGAGAAAGGTTTGAAGTCTTAAGTTTGAGAAATATACTTCCAAATCCAAATATGTACATATCCAAAAATCTGCTTACCGATTTCGACGGGGATGTGGTTGGAGATTTAGAAGGGCTGCTCGTAGGAGATGTGGATGGCGATTTAGAAGGCGCTTTGCTTGGAGATGTAGAAGGTGCTTTGCTTGGACTCTTTGATGGGGATGTGGACGGACTTTTAGAAGGACTAGTCGAAGGACTTTTGGACGGTGAAGATGTAGGACCCTCAGTCGTCTCTGGATAATTCCGTATGGATTGTCCTCTTGGTGTTGTAGATCCTTTTGGACACCAATATCCTTCTTCACAGCGGCAGACGCGACCAGCACCACAAGCTGTCTCTTCCACTCCATTGTCATAAGTGAATTTGAAACTATTTACTGGATTTCCTTTCTTTGAAGTACTGCCTGGTGGACAAAAATATCCAGGCTCACAATCATCGCTCGGTTCAGTTGTATCATCCCGATCCTCATCACAGTATTCACCAGCGGGACATAACACCCTTACTGTTGGCGTTGCACTGGCACAAGTATATCCCGCTGGACATGTTTCTCTGAATGTCAAACCACATGATAACCCACCAGCGATTGGTGCAGCGAAGGAAAACCCAAACCCTGGAAGATCCGTTTCGTAGTTTATGAAGATGAAGAGAGATGGTATCAACTTCTATTAGTACATGTGGGTTACAAGGTAATCAAACAAAGACAAACCAAGTTCAATTTCAAATCACAGAGTTCACACATTTACACAATCAAACGCAGACTTTCCTGAATTAGGAGGGTTCCTTCCGGATGCATCTGGTCCAGAGTCATAGCCAAACTCGGTAGTTACACCGCCAACTTTGGCTGAACATTGAAACTCAGTGTTGCTAGAAATAAATGAAGGAACTCAAATTAGGGCATGACCAATCTCATATCATAAACATTAGTTCATAAACTTACAAAGATTCCGATACTTTTTTTGGAGTCACGACATCAACGCTTAAATCAGCTCCTAAGGTAATGCCAAAATACGTTTCTTCAAGTTCCCGACGGTTTAGTTCTGGAACTTCTATTAGGCTAGAGAGCACACCTAAATCGGCACTGTTGATGGCATTTGCAATACAGTCATACAAGTTCAATGAAAATTGTCGTGCATTATCCGCAGATGAAGAGATATCTGGAAGACCTGTAAGATCAGTAATATCTATGTCAGAGGGTAAACATGATCCTTGATCCTCATCAGGACTCAGCAACTTCTCAAACACTGCATCTGGACTGAAGTCAGATATAAAACTAGTAATGTTTTCAAGACGATCAAGATCTTCATCATTTAGTTCTTCAAAGCATTTGGTCAAATCACGTGAAATGTTTTTAATTGAATCCGGAGAAAAGTCTAGTAGACTTTCAAGTTCGTCCTTAAGAGGATCAAAAACTTCATTGAGTTCTTCGGCGACATACTCTGTTACTGCTGCTTTTGCTGTGTCAAGAGCATCAAGAATCACCTCTGCATCAAGAGAAGCAATCGTAAAAGGCTCAGAACTGTCTTCTTCAAGGTATCTTGGAGCAGAGGACAAACCTTCATAGAGAGGAAATACTTGTTCATTTGGATCCTTGTACCCACCGCGAAGGGCACTTGTTCTCGAGCCATTTACAGTCGTTATTAGGAAGCAGGAAAGACCAAAGACTAGGTACCTAGGGCTCCAATTGTTTGGCCTACGGCCCTTACGATGACTCTTGCCTTCGCTATGATTTGACTTGGGATAGAGAAGGCTTGACTTGTGGAGAACGGCCTTCAAAGTTTTGTAACCACGATCATAGAGAGCTCGAGCATATACGAAGTTCAAAGTCAATTCAACGACAAACATAGACCTCAACCTCGAAGACAGGAAGAACGATGATGTTGCCGTGACGATCACGAAGATCAAGACGGCAAAAGCAATGAGGAAGTTGGTCCAGTCTGATTTCCTTGACTTGTCGTTGATGCTGGGGTCGACCTAGAGAATGAGTCAAGGAGTGAAGGGTAAGACATAGCATGCCCAACAAACAAGTGATACATGCCGAGTACTTACTTGATCCACTAGTACACAGCCCTGCACGCTCGACTCATCTCCATCATTGAAACCAGAGATATTACCATTCCCTAACTCCTGTGATGTATGATGATAGAATAGAGTGTGTGAGAGACAAGAGGGGATATAATCAAAGAACTCATGTGCATGAACATACCTCTGGCGATACTAAATCATCACGGCGGCTGACGGTAAGACCCTGAACTGAATCTTGCCATGACACAACCGCAAACACACCACTGTCCCCTCCACTTGACTCATGAATGTCCTGTAAAAGAACAGAGAGACGAATGAGGAGTGATGAGAATCTTATAAAAGTTGGTTGTGAAGAGGGTATCAAAGGAAGACATCCTTACCACCACTTTCTCACATCCGGCCAAACCAGATACATCCTGAACACCAATGCTAATACTATCTTCTTCCCATTGACCATATCCTCCAAGGCGGTCAGGCTTCTTTGACTCGCTACCTATTTCCTTAGTGCGAGTATCACTCGACACCTAAAGTAAGGTATCAGTCAAGAAGCAAAGGGGTAAGAAATAGTTCCAAGTATGACGAGAAGACAATGAGAAGAGTACTTACATTAACGGTATCCTGCAAAGATACGCTTGAATCAACTTCTTGACCATCATCACCAACTTTGACTTGAACCAACTCCTGTGATGTGCGAGAAGAATAGAATAGGACATGTGAGAGACGAGAGGAGATATCATCAATCATCAAAATCTCATATGCACTTACCTCTAAAGAAGATATCACTTCATCACGGCAGATGTTGGCACGATCATGCCATGACACACCCGCATAAACGCCACTACTCTCTCCACTTAACTCATGAATGATTTTGGATCCATCCATAGCAAACCCGTCATCAATCAATGGCACGTCTGCAAATACGCCACTACTTCCTCCCTCCAACTGATGAATGTTGGCATCCTGTAAAAAATAATTGGTAGAGGTAGAAGAAGTGATGAGACTCTTTTGATAGTTGGCTGAAAAAGAAAAATGAGGTATTGTCTCCTTACCATCAAACCCATATGTCCAACCACGCCATTGGTACCTCCACTGATACCTCCTTCCCCGAAGACTAAGTCTTCTATCTGTAAATGAGTACGAACCTCATCTCCTTCTCCCTTTTTAAGTTTTTTATCTTCTTTCATTATTAATACATTTGACATTAATGGTAACAATTTATTCACTTTAACACTGCTATTGGTACAACCACTTCCACCTGTTGGTGACTGAGACGATAGGGTTAGGATTTTGAGGAAACACAAGATATGAACATCATCATGAGATAAAAAGAAGATATGTATCATATTCTAAACCGAGAACATAACATACCTCATCATCACCAAAAGCCCTTCCTACTACTGCTAGGAACGGAGCCTTGTCCTCCGACACGTTCCCCGCGAGGAGGAAACTTGTTCCATCGTTTAGATGGTGGTTAATATGGCCTAAGCCATCATTGCGATATCGATTACTCTCCTAGATATAAAAGAGAGACGAGACAGATATGAATATGGCCGCGGGGATTGAGATGAAAGAGGATGAAATGTTAGTAGGCAGTAGTATATCATATCATCGTCTTCACAACACATGCACAATTCAACTATGAATCAAGTTGAAGTTGAACATAATATTTTACTCACCCATGCCGCAGCGCTACTAGAGCTGGCATGAAGAGAGGCCAATGCCACAAAAGGTAGTTTCATCTTGAGGATGAAGATTGCTTGTTGCTATTGTTGTTGATTGATTTGAGACTCTTGCTATATTTCTTGATATAAAAAGAGTGAGATGATCTTTGCAAGATGATCTTTGCAAATCATACTCAGATGGAAATCACACTTGTGCGACATCTTGGCAGAGTATGTTGCGGTACTCGATTTTTGTCTCACGGCATCCGATTACTTAACGAACTGGAGATTGAAGACTGAATTCTAGTAGGCTTGCTTCGTAATGGGGTAGTTGTTAGTGTGAGGGGCACCTGAGTGGTTGCCGCTTGTAATCCATTGCCCTGCAAGCCCAAGATATGACCCCACTCAAAATGGGTAACACCTAGACCGAAATTTTAGGACAGACCCTATGGAGAGTTGAAACAACTTTTATAACGATGTGAGGGACGTACTTCATTGATCTTGAAATCGAAATGTTATTCCTTATATAGAGAACTTGTTCTCAATCTCTTTACGACCACGAAGTTTCTTGGCAGGCTTTGGGTCACAGTCTACTACCTTTACTTCATAATGAATTGCCACCGAAGAAGAAGAGGCCAATGAAGAAAGAGTTGATGAGGCATCATTCTTTGTTGGAAGAATGCATAATGCAATACCACTCTGATCATCAGATTGGCACATTGTTACTTCTTCTTGATCATCAGATTCAATCGAAACTACTCGGAATATAATGAATAAACTAATATCACATAAAACTAATGATAATAACCAATTCTGAAGTAAGCATATACATCCCTCCTTGGATAAATGATTGACATGTCCAATACTCTTGATATGAGCAGTGTTTACAATCGATTCATCTAAATTGTTGTTGTCGGTGTCAGTGTGTTGGTCATGTACTGCTGCTGCTTCCTTATTCGGCCGATGATCACTCATGTACTTGTCAAACTTTTCAATTTCATCGAGTAGATTTTGAAGTGACTTGCAATGGTGCGGAAATGTAAATGGAGATGATTCAGCAATATGGTAACCATCAATCTGCTTCTTCTCCACTGCATCTGCTGCAAAGTCATCACTAGGAACTAACAATGCATCATCAAGCAAAGCCTCTGCTTCCACATTCGATCCATTGCATAACTGCACTAAACGTTCGTATATCATGACAGCTCCATCGCCATCAATCACATCTAGTTGTTGTATTGATAATATGTTTGATAAGAGGTCGTGTTCATGATATAGAATTGTAGACACTACTTTTGTGATTACATCACAAATGTTGTTAGTGCTGATGGCTGACTTTGAATCGTCGTTGCTGCCAAGCAAATCATTCAAAATCATCTGACATTCATCTAACCCCACAGTAACATCACTACCCAGTCCAAATATCTGCTTACCGTCATACCAGATACGTAAATTATTTTGCATATTATTCATTAAATCTAATACAGCCTGATGTATTTGATTAATATTGTTTGAGAAGAGATTCAGTGGTGAGTATTGACTTGGTGTAAATCCACAACTATTATCCTCAATTGTTGTTGACGATATCTGTTGTTGCTGTTGCCATCCTTTGTGAATAACACCCAACCTCATCAACTCTTGTTGTAATGCATATCGTGTATTTTGATACTTACAACGATGATTTGATAATACCAATGGTGATGTTGTTATATATCCAGCCTTTGGTTTAATCTCTACACTAAACATTTTTGATGATGATGATTTATTTTGAAGTTGTTGAGAGGCGGAGGATGGTGGCGGTGATAGATGGGATGTATAATCGCGTAGCAATAATGCTGCAATACCTTTCTTACTATAACCATTGTCACTGCTTTTCTTCTGCCAAGATGATAATCTTGCATTAGGTATCAAACCACTAGAAATTGTCTGTTGATATAATTGTGAACAAAATGATATCGGTAAATGAACTGTATGTCCTATATCAATGTATTGATGACCTATCAAAGGTTGAATTATATTCTTTTGAAATAGTTGTGATGCTGTTGTTGATGCGTCTTTATTTGCGGGGTAGTTGCAAGGAGAAGTTGACGTAGACTCTGCTTCATTGAAAATAATATGAAATGCTGATACCAAATCACTCTTTGCAATTCGTAGAACATGGCCATAGAACTCATTATTATCGGTAATGGCTGCTGAAGTAGAAGAAGGAGAGTATTGGAATATAGCATGCTTACCACCCTCAGCAGTGTAGGACCAATCACTTACATTCCATGATGTCATTTCTCTAACAGACAAATTTAGCAGAGCTCAAATCATTAAAAGAAATGATTGTTATCTCGACTGGATACGCCGCACGCCGCTGTCGCCACTGTTACTGTACATACGATTGCTTAATTAATGTCAACATACACCATAAATCCAACTTTCTCTTTCAGGCAGGTATTGACATGGGCAAGTATTGAGCAACATATCAAAATCAACAGAGAGAGAGAAAATGAGTTGGCGATCGAACGGCCAAATTGGCTTAGACCGCATTTCATTACATACTACATACTTATGACTTGTTAGTATTATTACCTCAAAGGAGTAAACAGTACACCACCGCTCCACAAAAGGATGGTAGAAGAGGAAATGAATTGCAACAAAGAAGATAGTAGTCTTCGTACTGTGGCCGCTGGATCAAAAGCTAGGGCTCTTAAGGTGAAAAAATGAGCTCCAAAGTTGGTGCACCCACAACTTTACAAGATGATGCACCAACTTTATCAACTACTAAACCCACTGCTTCTACTACTGCTACTGTAACCGCTGATGCTAACGCTGCCGCGGCATCGGAGTGTTCTAAAGTAGTTAATGATAACACTCTAGATGGTATACCATCTTTATCAGTGGCCACATCAGAGACAGAGAGCAACACAGCCACAAACAATAATAATAACCTCTCATACTCTACCACTGATATGCTACCTGACAAAGTGAAGAATGTACTATCCCTCTCCTTTCCACGGTGCTCTGTATGTGATACAGATTGGTATAATTATAAGGAGGACGCGGAAGATGAGGATACTAAGATGCCTCCTAAAATAGCAGCCACCGAAAGTAGAAAACGAAAGCGTAATACTTCCACCACACGTCAGCGTCCTTCACACTATACATTATACCCCATGCCTAAATGTCAATGTTCAACACGTCTGGCAGTACCTCATAATATTAACCTCCCAATACCACCAGCATCATCATCTAAGGATACCAACAAAAACAATGAAGAAACACCAACAAATACATTATCAAAAATATCAACCCATACTTTCTCAAACTTGGCAATGTGTAAATGTTGTTTACAAAAGTCATTACAAACATCAAATGAAGTTATTACACATGATTATCGTCAATCACATATTAAGGATGGACAACCGGATGTGAAGTTTACTGTGGATACTAAGTGTACTATTTGTAAACAGAAGTTTTTACCGAGACAATTGATGAGATTTCTTTCTGAACAGGAGCGTGGTGAAAAGAAGAGTGGTGTGACGAAAAAGAAGGGTAAAACAGATATTAACTGGTATGATGCAGTAGAAGCTACTATAAAATTGGTTGGTTGGGGTAAGAAGCATCAACGAAGAGAAAGGAAACAGAGTAGGAAGAAACGAGCAAAGATGACTAATGTAAACGATAATGATGATGACGAAAAGAGAGATACTTGGTGGATAGATCATGATGGATTTACCGGCGGTGGTGGGAACTATTCATCAGATGATTGTTACTCGTATTCTAGTGATGATGATGATTCAGATGATGATGATGACGATATCAACTACTGCTCACATAAAAGGTCAAGTAATGTGCACCGAATATCGACAAAGAAAGGCGAGCTATTAAATGAATTACTTTCCAAAGATCCAAAGTTAAAACAAGAACTAGAGGATGTACCATATGCCAAACAGTTACAAGATGAAGAAGAGAAACGACGCTTAGCAGTTGAAGCTCAAGAGAAGAAGGATCGTGAATTTGCTGAGAAAATGCAGAAAGAAATGCAGCAGGAAATAGATGAACAAGAAAAGAAAAGGAAGACAGAGAAGAAGGAACCTGCTAAGACTAAAGGAGCTCGTAGGAAGAGTTCTCCAATTGACAATCCAATTTTCAATGCTTGGTCTGCATCTGCCAAGAAGAAGAAGAAGGCGATGAAGAAATCTCCTCTTAAGCAACAACAGCTGGATGAATGTTTATTACAGCAAAATAGTAGTGCCAAGAAGCAGCAAAGTATGAATAGTATTGCCGAATCAACAGAGGTACAACATGAAGAGACTGTGCCGTCATCTTCTGCGGCTGCAAGCACTTCTACTACCAATCAACTAGAAGACAGTGTCCAAACCATTGTTGCAATGGGCTTCAACAATGAAGAGGCGGCACGACAATGTTTGAATGATGCTGATGGGAACGTTCAGCGTGCAATAACTATGTTACTATCAGGAGCATCGGTTGGTAACAAGTGATATTGAAAGTTTGTTAACCAACCTTGATCCTTGGCGGATACCTATATGTTAAGGCTAAAGTCATGCCATGAGATGGAATTGGATCAAATAATGATCACATCTACATTAGAGACAAAGCAGCGTATCTTTACAGTAGAAATCTATCTTATTCTAGACATATTCTTTCAAGGACAGGGGGATTAAAACATTGACAGCTTCCTTGTGACAATTGTACTCCAGGGTACGGATAGCCGCAATGCATATGCTGCAACATCAATAATATATCTAGGCAATAGCGGCAACATTCTCATCCTCATCAGTATCAAAACCAACCCAACGACAATATGACCTAACATGATGACGTTGCTTTTTGCGCTTGGAGGGCTTGCAATAATCCTTCCATAATTTGTCACAAAACTTCTCCTCACTCCTAGTCTGCCTAACCTCTGGGTCACACATGTCTTCTTCGGAACGCCTCTGCCTGAATGAACGTGAAGAAGAAGACGACTTGCTTGATCGACTAGATCCACTAGATGATTTGCTTGATCCACCACTGCTCTTCGATGAACGAGGACTACTGCCGCCACTTGACTTTCCAATTCGTACAAACTCATCCATCACTTCCTCTTCACGGAAGTAATCCAATGAGGATTTAGTACTCTTTGAGGAGCGGGAACTGCTGCCACTGCGAGATTTACTACTCTTCGAAGAGCGAGGACTCGATGATGATGAACGGCTCTTTGAACTTTTGGACGATGCTACATCTAGCAATTGCTCATAGAAGTTGACTGTGGTTGGAGCAGCGACCTTGCTGCTCTTGCTGCTTTCATCATCAGCAGCACGGGTAGTTGATCCTCCTTTGGCAGACTTTGAGTCGTTGCTAGTTGCTGCACGCGTACCAGAAGAGTCTGTAGGAGCTGCTACTTTACTTCCCTTCGTTTCGACTTCAAATTGTGGGAAGGCGGCAACTCCAGTGTTGTGGGAAGTTAATGCTGCTAATGTCAGGATGATAGAGGAGATCTTCATGGTGATAATATATTGCAATGGAGAGAAGGGCGGGATGGAGTGGTGATAGTAGTAGAGTAGAGTTATATTATGAGAGGTCGACGAGAGGTGAGATTGTCATCGAGCGATCTTGCTTGCTCTTTATGTCAGTGGCAGCATCTTCTTAACACAGGATATAATTCCAGCTTATTGTCTTTTTACACTGCGGATTGTACGAGGTTAGTTGTGATCGATATACCCGAATAAAAGGAAAGAATGTTCAGAAAAAGTCTCATACATCTCATGTCTTTTTAACTTCAATGGGTCCTTTGTTGGTCATTTACCTAATCCTTTTAGGTTAGAATCTATTACTTTGAGTGATTGTGATTTGTGATGAACTACACATATAATCACTATTTAATTAGCTGTCAATATCTTTGTGCACACTCCGCACTTATCACTCACACAAACAACCAAAGAATGGTTACATGCTGGCTAGATATGAATATTAACTTCTAGTTAATGCCCGAGGAAGGCAGTCTGTGTCAACCATGACAACTTATTTCTTACATTCATGAGCCCCTTGTTTTCTCTTGAACACAAAGAGCTGCACTAATTATACACCTTCTCCTCACTACTTTTCGTCCTCTTCAATACCATCCAATGGAATACCCTCAATCAATGCCTCACAGCCGGCATAAACTGCACAATCCTTACTCAAATCATCTTGACAGCCATACTCATCATCATTCTCAAAGCAGCACATACTACCATGACATAAAGATTGACATTCCGATTTGTCTTTATTGAGATTTGTTTCCCCGCACGCTGTTATGACTCGTTCGGCTATCTCCAGCTCTTCTTGGGCACCATTAGTTGTCAGATAGGAACTTTGAACATTATCATTAGGATCGCCACTACCAATAACGGCATAGCCAATGGCCACAGCCGAACCTAAAATAATACCAACTAATGATACAATAACCACTACTTGACGATACCTTGTTCGACAGTTACTATTCGTTTTTTGTCCCCTTTCTAATGATTCTATAATGCTATTGCGATTGTTATTTTTTGTAACATCCTCATCACTGTCGGACCCATCATTGACCAAGTCGGCCAAGTTTTCAGTTATTCGATTCATATTACTTGGATCATATCGTGAAACGTGACCTTCGCTTACTCCGCTGCCTGTGAGTGTTTGGTGTGAGGGTGTGTGGTCATTAATGAGTGTATTGCAAAAAAAAGATATGGGAAATTAGTATATGAAAGAAGTGGCGTAACTAGATCCCCCTCTAATTGCAAATGCAATAATTAATATACATCGAATGCACTAAATCGATACCATTCGAGGTATTAACCACGAGATAGAAACCCCGAGCCACATATCAATCAATCAACAATGAAAAAAAACACAGATAAATATACGTACCGACACTTTCAGCATCCCAACCCCAATCAAATACACTACTTTTTAATACATTTTTAACTGATGATTCTTTTTTCATTGTACTGTATTGCATCCACTGCTAAATATAAGTATGCCTACTAAGCCTGTATGCAATGCAAATACAAAAAAAATACTCCGAAAGATATGTAGAACTCAAGAGTTGTTACTTAGTTGTTGTTGCGAGTTACGTCCGCCGCCGACAGATCAAAGAAGAACGCGCCACTACTCTATATCCTACTGCAATCTCTTTCTTATCCAAACACTGCTAGGGGGGTACGATAGACAACAAATATTGTAGCTCAAAGTTTTCTATGCTATCTGCATTTTAGGATACCGGGGGGCTGGCTAACAAAAATGACCTTTTTTCAAAGTCACGAGTCACAACCATTCACTCATCAAATATAATATTTCATGCCGATTGAGCATAAGAGGCAAGATAGGCTAGTGTATTTGCACAACATACGACACTGCATAGCTCTAATAGGCGGCTAAACAATCGTGAGTGTGTGGGCGGATCAACTCCACAACTCAGGCTGCCGTTCGTTCAATCACCACCATCAATTTATTTACATCTAAATTTCACGATCTGTTATTTCATTGCAATGGCATTAGGTACATTTTAACACTGCATAGCTCTTTTGATACCTACTAGATGTGTGTCACCGACACCATCCAGCTGCCATACATCAACTCCATCTTGTGAGCATATCATAACCTCACAATTATTGCAAAGTCAAAGATAGCAATCATAATCAAGCCGTCATGAAAAGAACCATGGACAATATGCTATCGTCAAACAACACGACACCACCACATAATGCTGAAGAGCAAAACTACTACGGTTGTTCCAACGCCACCCATCACCCTATCTCTCAAGCATCAGTTGGTAATGACCTCATTGTAGACTGGCCACAATGCATCATCGATTCCGCCGCCGACGAGGCAGCAACACGACGATATCCAAGGAAGAAGCATAGAAGAGTCACCAAGGAGACGAAGACGACGAAGAAGAGTGTTAGATTCTCAGACCTGTCAAGTATGCAAGTATACACTCCCGATACTCCACACTCATACTACTACACAGCTAAAGATCGTAAGAGATTTAGTAAAGATGCACTACTTGATGCTGTTTGTATTAAGACCCGTCTCCTCATGCTATCAAGATCATCACCACTACCAAGAGAAGAAGAAGAGATGTTCATGACGATGATGGACATTTTTGAACCAGAAGACATTATAGGTATAGAACAGTTTGTATTCTGTAAAGATTGGAAGAAGTATTCTTCTGCAATGATACGTCAAGATCATGCAAGGGCAGTCTTATGTGCTCAACAAGCATTGAAATTGAATAGAGATGAAGGAGAAGAGACCGTCTCTTTAGAAGATAGAGCTAAGAAGCTATGTGACTTTGCATCATATCATTCTAGTAGATCAATTGAGGAAGCTAGAAGCCGTGCACGACTGTAATAGGAGGTATATAGTATAGAGAGTGTTAAAATAGAAATGCAAACTTGTGTATCTTATGTACTTGCTGAATCCTGTGGTATATGTTATATTACTACATGTGTCACTGTTAACACTGTCTCGGTTTGCTTTGCAATTAGGAGAAGGTCCAGACGAAATGCACAAGAAGAGGCTGATAAGCGTAGTGATCTCTGGGTTGCTCATGGTTATTGGCAAGGCCACAACAGACAAAGGTAGTGAAGTATCTTTGAGTATCCAACTCCTACAGAGCATCTTCAGTTGCAATCCGATCTTGATCATCCTGTGATATAACAAAAGTCAGCTTAAACAGCAGAATAAACAAATCTAGTAAGGCATAAGGATTCATGCAATATGCTAGTCTACACTACTTCTTTAGCAGCCACTTAACAACATAAGGTACACATTTGTATGCACAGTCATTCTCATTCTTCATCGGCTGAAGTACCACCCAGTGGAATGCCCGTCACCAATGCCTCACAACCAGCATATACCGCACAATCCTTACTCGCATCATCTTGACAGCCATACTCATCAGTCTCAAAGCAACACATACTACCATGACACAAATGTTGACAAGCCGACATATCGTCATTGAGTTTATCCTCATCACATGCTGTTATAACTCGTTCTGCCATTTCAAGTAGCTTTTGCTGCTGTGTGGATGATTCTTCCTCAACATTGTCTGTTGTTGAGACTAAATACGAACCTTGTATTGTCTGAGGATCGTCAATCCTACCGACAGCATATAGAATGGCCAAACTAGCCCCACAAATGACTGACACTATTGCAATAATGACCAACAGTTGTCTACATTTTGACAACCCTAATACTCCTCCACCATAATCATCATCATCCTGTCCACCACCTCTTCGCCGCCGCCCTTTACGAACAACTCGTCCATTCTCAACATCTTGTGCAATCTCCATACTCGAGTTAAAACCATTGTCTATTATTGAATCCTCATCGTCACTGTTGCTATCGTCTAATACTAAATCAGTTATATCTGTAATACGGTTCATAGCCGTTGGGTCATAGCGAGATATTCGAGGTGATGTACCATGATTTTTACCTGTAGTAGTAGATATAGGGTTGTTGAGATAAAATGAGATTCTATTCACGGATCAACAATCAGCATAAAGGAGATATAACATATGCAAATATACTCACCCTCTTTTGTTACAGTCTCTCCTTTAGTATTTGATAACGTGGATATGCCATCCTTAGTTTCAAAACTATTGGCTAATGATCCCCAATCCAATACCGAATTAGATAATGATAGATCATCGCGGTAATCTCGTGATGACTTCAAAGGCATTTTTTTTTAATGATAATTGTTGTATCTTTCTGAGAACTTAGTACCCCGGCGGCGCAAATATATCAATAATCTAGCAGTATATGTACTCTTCTACTCAAAGTGGTGGTTGATGATGACCATATGCTTAGATTATTCTTGAGGGCGGGTTGAAATACGATCGACCCATTGAGGCCAAAAGAGAGTCGAGTGCCTATGTATTGCGACATTTTTTACTTTTGCAATTAATGAAGGGCAAATTAAAGGGCATTACAAAGGGCAACTTAAACTCTAAAACAACTAATAAGAGTGGCTTTATTGACAGCAAACACATACGCTATAGAATTAGAAGGCACAGCCACCACTACTCATACTATATCGCGTCGTCTAAATATAGTGTATATGAAAAAAAATTAGACGAGATTATTTTTTGTACACATCTTGTGCTCACAAAATAAAAAGTGATATATTTTCTATTGCAAATTATAGACACTAACACTGAGATTGAGTAATACTTTACAAATACATCGAAAACAAATATATATATAAATCATGACAGATAACACCTCCTCCGAAATGGCCATGTCCGGAGATTCAATACTACAGGCAACATTAAATAATGGTATTAATTGCAATGTACGTGTTATACTTAATAATATAAATGTTACTCCACCGCCACCCAGTGATGTTGATGATATGATGGAGGAAGATGTGGTTGGTGGCGTTGGTGGTAAGTTAGTTTTTTTATATGCTCTTGTATATTATATCAGCTGTGTATTATTTTTGATTTGTGTGTATTGGGGAAGGCCATGTTGGTTGTTTGTTACTGCCTGATAATACGCCCTTAGATTTCAATATCAATATCACATTCTAACAAGCAACATCTATCTGCATCCTCTACCACAACAGGCGTTATTCCAACTAACGTGCAAGATAAGGAGTTGATGCCATCTACTCAGCTTGAAGATTCAACATCTGATGAAGGTCGTGGCGGTGCCTCGACACCTCCACCATCGGAGGATAATAATGAAAATTCAGATGGTTTAAATGTACAAACCTCCTCAAGTACTGGTGCTGCCGGTGGTGAAGGTGGCGGCGAGGGTTCAGCCTTAGAATTACTATTAGGTATTGCCGACGATGCCACAAATGCAGCAAGTGGATTCACATTACCACCCACACCCAACATTGAAAAAGAACGTCGTGAATTATTAGACCCGACGACATTACCCACGAGTATGACGAATTTTCTAGATATGTTAAGTGAGGAACAGCGACGTGTACGTCATCGATACATACCCGGTGTAGAGGGATTTCGTAAGTTATATAAAGGTGAGGTACGTAGTGATATGATTGAGGCGCGGCGAATGGCTAAGAAGAAAATGCCATTGAAGGAAGATATTGAAGTAGAAGAGGAGGATGCTACTGCCATGGAGGGTGTTACAAAGAGTGAAGTTGGAGGTGACGATGTCCCTCCCGAGGA
>Ga0214479_100811_pt1 | contig 15946 bp, 10 predicted proteins | sample M1_20Mar14CPVII9_5_FD_165054 | JGI IMG/M metagenome (GOLD analysis project Ga0214479, IMG submission 165054) | Marine eukaryotic communities from Monterey Bay, California, United States - M1_20Mar14CPVII9sort6BwellE14 | ecosystem: Environmental > Aquatic > Marine > Unclassified | place: USA...
ATATCGTAGTAACTAACGCAGTTGCAGTGTATATCTCCAGCGGATATTGTACAATGATACATAGTTATGATGTCCCTGACGTGGTTTATTATCAACTATTGTGCTTTTGGAGTAGCGGCCTTCTGAATGTAGTACTTCGTTTGTCATGGTGAACTTAGAGATTTGTAAGAGTTACCCATTTACTCTGGACTCCCTATTAAAAAGGTAACATTCTGAGTTAATATTGTTCGAAGCTACTCGCATCGTATCGTACTTTTTTATTTTTTTATGAGAGTTGATAGTTGAGTGAGTTGGGAGTTGTTCATTCTCTTGTTGTAGAACAGTATAAATATATCATGGTGCTTAAATCGGTATTAGTAATTGCTCTAATAGTGGTCGGTGTTTCATCGTTTTCTCCGTCTCCTGCGCTACCATCAATACAAAGACCGACTTCACTATCGTCAACAAACAAAAATTATGATGATGCCATCACATTATCAACACCTTCCTCCTTCTCTCGTCGATCTGCAATCTATAGTCTAGCAGGACTTACAGTATCTCCATTATTCCTACCTATATCACCTGCTAGTGCTCGTTTAGAGGGTGTGAATAAGCCAGAATTATTACCATCAGAGAAAGGGCTAAATGTTATTCAAGTTGAGAAATTCCTTACCAAAGGCCAAGAGAAACGAATGAATGATTTATTAGGCAAATTGGAAACTGATACTGGATATCGTGTGAAGGTATTATGTCAGGCGTATCCTCGTACCCCTGGGTAAGTTTTTGTCTATGGATTGTTGCGTTATGAATTGTTGCTTTATGAATATATATTGTTGCTTTATGAATATACATGCTTTATGAATTGTTGCTTTACGAATATATAACCAATGTTGATACTTATTCATAACATCTGACTACTTTTGCATTATGAAAGTCTGGCTATCCGAGACTATTGGTCTCTCGGAGAAGAGGGTGGAGGAGATGATAAATTTGTTGTATTAGTTGTTGACGAATTTGGGGGTAAAGGCAATGTGCTCAACTTCAATGTTGGGGAGGGTGTTAAGTTTGCATTGCCCAACGTATTCTGGACTCGTTTGAGTAGTAAATATGGAACCGTGAGTGGACTGCAATTTATGTGTTTTGTGCTTTGTTCTATCAGTGTATGTTTCTCTATTCGAATCAAACTAATACATCCTGTTAATGAAATATACAGACGTTCTTTGTTAAAGAAAATGGTATTGATTTGGCGATCACTAATGCTATTGAGGCTATTGTTGCGTGTCTGCGGTCGGAAGAACAGTATTGCGTTAAAGTACCAGATGAGGGACTTAGTCTAAAGAGCTTGGGAATGTAATTTGATAGTGGCAATGAACGTGTTAAACATGCTAAGCTAATGCTATCACTAAGGAGGAAGATTGGCCTCAGAATAGATTAATCTTGTTACTTATACAAAAAACTTTCAATAATAAACAACATTATTTACATTTAGCTGTTCATAATATGATTGAGGAAGAGATTGAGAGATGCCTTCTTGGTATGTCCATGTCTATCTGCTTTGGCATTGATCTCGGTTTCTCCTCATCTTTCAAAACTTCAAAAATGTGTTCTCGTCACTCAACTTATAGTATATCTTTGAGTAGTTCATTCACACATGTACATACATACATTTCAAATACAATATAAAGTTCTAAAGAATGATACACTTGTCATCTTCTTTGTCATTCAAAAGTCCATCATCTTTCTCCATTTCTTTTAATAATGTATGGAATACTTCGGCAACATTTTCTCCCGTCTTTGATGAGCATTCCAAGTATGGTATACCCCAATTATTTGCAAGACTTTGAGCCTGTTGATTTGTAACTTCTCGTTCTTCTGCTAAATCTTTCATTGAACCGACTAATACTCGCGGTACATCTAGGGCATCTCCGAGTGATACTAATAATGATTCATTAATTTTCTTAACATTTTCAAATGATGACCGTGATACCGTAGAGAAAACTAGTACATAGCCGTGTACTCCAACACTTGCATTTCGTGATATCGAAGAGTATTCATCCTATTACATTATCATATCATAATATGTATGTGCATTGCAGAAATGATACAGATCAGAGTGTGTGAGAAAAAAAAAATAGACATAAGATGTGCACATGTACAAAATAACTATCTACCACTTACCATACCCGCTGTGTCAATAATATCAGTTGCAAAGTGAACCTTTCTAAACCGAATAGTCTTATGATGTGTATTCTCAATCGTTGGGTCGTAATTATCTGAAAAGGTACCACTGACAACTACATATAAGAAGATCCGGTGAGTATGTATAAGTAAAAGTTGAAATGAAACATGCATAACAATCCCCCGATACTTACATGCATTCGTTAATGACGTCTTACCCACAGCTCGAAAGCCTAAGACGGCAATCTTTCGATGTACCAGTGTTGGATTAGCGTTATTTGGCGGCATTATTATAATATCTTTATTTACTTGTATAGGAGGAGGAAGGTATGGAGGAGAGAAGAGCCGGTGCGGGTATCCTCTCCAAAGTCCTACTCTTTTACAATATAATTAAGGGGTGATCACCACGGTCGTCTATTGGCCTCCGTATATGTCACCGCCTGTTGCAATATCCCTCCCTCATTTTGCAGAATTATGAAAGCGTTGTTTGCGTGTTTACTGCATTTTCATGAAGTCAAATTTCTTTTGCAAAATGGGAAAAGCTGGCGATCAAACGACATTATATGCTTACTTACTCAGTAATGTTGTTGTTACGATTTTTTTAGTGTAGCTGTGTTGCAATGTATTTATACCATGAGAGAGCTAGTGCGGAAGAGATTAGTGTTTGTTGGGGTATGTTGTGTCGGTCAAAGTATATCGGCCTTCGCCCCACCACTGCAATATCAAAAAGTTATATCAAGTTCAAGAATTCAAGATGAGAACAAACACCTCAGCAGGTATAGAAGGTACAATAGAAATGGTGTTTTATATATGGTAGCAGGTACCAAACGACCTCGATCGACAGTAGATGATATATTAGATGAAGATAACAATGAAATAATAGATGAACAGCCATTAACAAAACCCAAAATAAAATTTAGTGCTCTTCCCGATTTCATGCAGAAAGATCCACTTGCTATGACAAAGCAACGATGGATAGAAGAGACTACAATACCAGTTGATATAGAAGCAGAGACGGCATTGACAAACCGGAAGAAGAATGAAATGATGGTCATGTCTGCAGCATCATTCACACTAGCAGTAGGAGTTATCTACGCACTTGCATCTAGTTCTCCAGAGATGGTCACACCACAAGAGATTAATGAATCAATTAATGAATCGGAAAATGTGGTCAAAGACTTATTAAAAGAGGGTGGTGCCGAGAAGTTGGAGTTTGCAACAAGGAACATTGTAGGCCAGGTATTACCGAATAGTGCTGAGGATATCATTGCAATATCTATTGGGGAAGGTATCGCGGGCGTTATTGGTGCGTTTGCAACCTGGCTGTTGGGATTAGGACTCAATTTCAGTGAAGAGGGGATGGGAGAAACTATGGAGGAGTTGTATTCAGAAGCTGTTGCAGATGGGGACTACTTTCTAACACGTGCGGCTGCACAACCTTTGTTGGAAGGTATAGGAGTACCGTTGTTCTTTGCAAGTTTACTATCAGTTCTAATTGCTACTGTCCCATATGAAGTTGTTAAAGTTCAATCACAAAAGCAAAAGAATGATATGGAAGAACAAAGGCTATTAAATTTACTGTTGGAAGAAGAGGCAAATAGAAAACAAAATATGAGTGTGATAGATGAAGTGAGCAACAATGTATTTGATTTCATAAATAGACTGAATGTTCGTGAATCAAACTTTGATGAAGTTTTTGAGATAGAGGAAGAACCTGATATTAATGAATTACAAAAAGAGCGACTGAAATCTGCTCAAGAATCATTGGATTATGTTGAGTTGTTTGCAGGAAAGTATTGTTTTATCATGTGAATGTTTGTGCTCATTATGTAGCTTGGTGATTTGACTACTTCATTTGACCTACATTTGCCTTTGTTTAACTTCCTATGCAAGTCGCATGTACTAATGCAAGTTTCTACTCTCATTCACTTCATAAATTGTGATAACGCGCATCTTCCAGATCTTACAAAGTGGCTAGAGTATGATGTACTTATCTCCAACTATAGAGGTGTGCTCGCCCTTCCTAATGGCCAGTTATTATCTAGCGGTTGGGAGTCGGCAATATTTGGGTAAGTTTGATTCATTTATTTGTTATAAAGCTCTATATATGTATTGATTTACTAATATATAATATCCTGAAACAGATTGCTCGCAGCATTATCATCACAGCTTTACACAGATGTATTGTATTTGTATTCTGATTTTGGAAATCCAGATAAAAGAGAAAAGACATTGAACAGATCACTCGAGGGATGGACTAGCATATACGCCACAAAATGTCTCAGTGCAGCTACGCTTTTCGGAGTCTACGAAGCAGTGAGAGGTCCAACATCCCGTGCCTTTCGTCAACTGCTTTCTGGGGGGACAGGAGGTTGCGCAGGCTCGGAAGATTATGACCTTTGCCTTGAGACATATCTTGTAGACAATCCACCTTCTGCAACATTTGAAGCAGATTTTAGAGCGACATCGGTATCAATCATGAATTGGATGGATAATATTTCTGACTTTTCCTGGCTGTTACCCCTGAATGATCAAGAGACATTAAACAGTTACTTCCGTGGAGCTGCTGTATCGACTTACAGTGAGCTGGTTAGGTTGTTCAATATGTAAATAAGTAATGAAACAGGAGACAAGAACGGCCGTTCACAATGCTTGGCTCTTACTTATCTTTATTCTACTTGCCACCAACATACATCTCTCTAGTCTCTATTCTCAAACAGTATTGATACAAGACTTTAGTCTTCAGAGAACAAATTGAATATCCAATATCCTATCATTCACCAGCACACATATAATGCAGATAGTATTTTCTATTTTGTCTGCCTCGTACACTACTTCGAATATATTATCAATTCCCAACTGTACAGCTTCCGAGTAAGATATGATTTTTAGCACGAAACGAATCAAAGGAGCCCGCCTTACTCCAAATTGTACCAGACTTGACCATTTGTAAACCATTACCAACCTCTACAACATCATCTTTTGATGGAATATCGACCATGTAATGCAGACCAGTATAATCCATTTGCTCCGTCGCTGCTGCAGCGTTTCTGAAGTGAAGAGCTTTTTGTAGAATATTTCGAGTATCATTCATCTTCTCTAATTCTGTATCTCTCTCAAGCTGAAACTCATCGTACTTTTTCTCGGCTTTAGCCTTCCGTTTCTGTTGATTCTGCAGTTCATCACTCGACCATACCGGCCATGACATATATATAATACCTCTCTCTAACTTTGCATCATTACGAATCGCATCTTTGTGAAGGGTGAATCCACAAATGATAAGACCGGCCGGTGAGTTATCACGCCAAATCATTTCCCAGACGCCGTCATGCAGTTCTACAGTTTGTTGCCCCCTGAGTATGTATTAGGTATATATAATGCACATATTATGACATGGTATCATATAATGATGATAGATGTACAATGTTAGCATTGAAAGATACACTCATTCTTAACAACAAAGATGCTACACTCACTGCATATTTATAAAAGTACCATCCTTCAGAACATTGACTCGATGAACACCATTAGATAGATGAGGTCGAGGACCGTCAGCACCAGGGAGAGGGATGCTACTTTCATCTCTTGTTATTAATGTCGTGCTAAATTCTATCCACATACCATTGATAATAAACATTTTATCATGTATCCCAATATTCAGTCTAACATCAAGTGGACCGCCTATTTGGGTGTAACTTTGGAGCTCTGGCGCAGAACTATGATATTGATGTAAAGAAGAAGTAAGTATATGGTATGATTATAAAAAGAATAGAATATCATTGCAATGATAAAAAAATATCTTGAAATCAAGGTATAAACATACCTGATCTCCGCGCCGGGAATCCACGACGGTAAGAAGCCATAGGCAGCATATATCTGAAGCGTTAGTAGTAGTAGGAAACTAAACATGATAAGTATATAATAAAATAAGCCTACTCCATATCAGCTGGCTGGCATCATCAATAAATGAGAATTTGGCTAAAAGTAAAAGTCAAAAGGCAGGATACCGATGCTACACTCTCATATTTATTTACCACAATTTGTAGTGCACTTACCACTTATCGTACCACCAGTGAAGAAGAATGGGGCATAAATAAAAAGAAGAGCAAACAAAAAGGTCGTAGAAAGAATAAGGGCGGAGGTCTGCCACCATCATCACCATCTCGCAATGATGGCAATTTTGACAACAATCCATCTGTTGGTAGTAGTGATAATGAGAAGCATCAATCAATATATGCACAATATAAGGAGGCAACACGATCATTTCGTAATGGTCTATCAAAGCTGATACCAGACTCTATACCATTGATTTCGGTATCTGATCTAGGAAACGCTGTTGAATATGTACTACATGAACATGAATCAGTAAAACGATCTCTTGTGGTAGGTGTTAGTTTACTTTCGTGTTTGAACAAGTCTATTAAATTACGAGAGGAAATCACCATCTTTATGGGGGGTGTAGATGAGGGGCATGCATATATGAACGGTATGTTGCGATACTGTCAAACAGTCCTTAGGAAGTGTAGGAAGATATATGTTGCAGCATCACAAAATAACTCCAAAACAAGTGATAGCTGCAAAGTTGGCACAACTAAGGTTGATAATAATGATGGTATTAGTGACAGGTTTGAGGCATTAAAGGTGAATGATGATGAACAAGAAGAGAGTGAGGAAGTCGATGATTTACATATTGAACGACCTTCTCAACCAGGCAGGGAGTATTCAATTGAGAAAGATTTGATTGAGGGAGATGATACTATGCATGCCAAGTCATTCGTCTTCCAAACAAATATGTTAATGCAAATGGTAGTGTACCATTTCAAGACCCTCAAAGGAAAGATTGAGCACATCAAAAAGTCACATTTGGAACTTGGAATAGAGTATGAATCAAGTAGTCTTGCGGATAGTGGCATAGCATCTCACACAATGATATGTAGTGCCTGCGTCAACTTAGCTCTTGAGGAAATCAAATTCTTAGAAGTGAGTTTGGTCGCTGAAGCTCCATCTTTGAAGTCATACTACCATGTAATTGCCAGACTTATATACCCATCTTTTGTGAAAAATCTGGAGGAGAGCTGTAGTCGAGAATCTTTAAGAAAGAACTCATCCATTGCTCTCGACTTTGTTGCAAAAGCCGTGGAGTATGGTTTTAGAACTCCGGCAGATGATGGCTACAACAAAGTGCAAGAGGATATATCAAAGGTATTTTCAAAGCAAACGAAGATAGATGGGAAAATGTGCTTGAATGTGTTTGTTATAATCCAATCACTTACAACTTTAGAAGTAGCACCATGGTGGGTGCTAAATGACAAAAGACTGCAACCAATAGTTAATCACTGCCGCAAGAATCTTGATCAGTTCTGTAATATGACAGGTAACACACCTTCGGGATGGTCCAATTTTTTTGTGGCTGCATTGAGTATACCTGGTATGAATGAAGATGATGTTAAAGGTATCTTGCAGTCTCAGTCTAGATTGCAAGCAATAGTGAAAAGCTTTCCCTCGATCTGGCATAACCAGATCATGTCAATGGACCCGAGCATCCAATTTAGTGAGTCCAAGTGGGATGAGAAACTCAACCCGGCAGGAGGTATTAATGACCCAAAGATAGATGACTACTTCTATGGCACTTTTCATGTCCCATTCACCAATCGTGTTTCAAGTAAAGAGTCCCAAACATTATTTGATTCATGCTTTGGTGGATTGCTGCCGCAATTCTTCCCTCTACTACAAGGATATGTGAAGTATTTGAAAGATGGAGACTCTACTGTTCCTTATTCTCTTACTCTGACAGTTCATGCTATGATATTTGGAGTTCTTCATTTGCAAGGTGACTTGGAGAGGATTGCAATGGCTTCGAAGAATGTATCTGAAAAGTATTATAGTCAGATTCAGTTTGTTATTGATCACAGCGATCCTACGGAATGTAATATTCCCTATCTCCAAAGGATCAAAGCTAGTCAAGTTGCATCTAAATCAGACGAAACCAATAAATTGGCACTTTGGAACCCTCTCTGTGCTGGTTGTTTTCTGCTTCAAATTACATATCTACAAAATCTTATGCTGAGTGCTCGCACTCTTGACTTGAATAATGAAATGGTGATAGTGCTTCATCTATTGAATGCCTTCAAAGTTAGAAAGATTATCCAAGATGATGGGATCAAATACTTGGAGCAGATTGAGACGGCACTTTCTAGCTCTAAAGCAATATGGGGAGAACAGAAGCCTATGTGCAGTTTCATTAGTGCCTTCTTAATTGCTACTGGAGACCCTATTAGCGCATCGAAGAAGGTTGCAGATTTTGTTGTGTCTATGCCTTGGCATCAAATGAATGATGCTATTAAGAATGTCTCTGAAGAGAGATTTGCCCTATTTAAAGCAATGTGCAGACAAAACATTGAACTGGATGGTGATACCAACATACATTTAGAGCGCATGAAAATGATTACATCCCTCTCACGTTGTGAGATATTTACTGGAGGTACAAGGAAACAAGCTAGGACTATTCAGCCAGATGACCTCAGTTCAAGTTATAAATTGATTGTCAAACAAGACTTCTCAAAAGTTCTTGAGGATAATGATTATGTAGGAAATGAAGTGCCCATCATGAGTATCATGGGTATACTCTCAATGGCACAAAGTCATTATCCTCGACAAGAGGCAATTCAAAAGAGTGCAATTGAAGATTTAATGCATGGGATTCTGCAAATTAATTTGACTAAGTTATCATGGGTTTTGAATAATGCTGTAAAGAAACTCGTCACGCATATGGGTTGGGATAATATCATAACTGCCTGTTGTTCCCAATATCCAACACCAGAATCAGGAGAAAACACTTACAGGCGATTCTTTGAAAAGATATTGCTTGGTGATCGAATTCTTGGTGAGCTTGACTCGGAAACTGACAATAGCAAGTGTTGTGAAAGTAGAAAGGCTGCTGCCTTCCTTGTGAATTACTTCAACTCCCTTGAGAAAGAAGATGTTTATTTCTTTTGAGTGAGACAGTTAGTGTTATTGGTATGTGCTCCTCCACAATAGTCTTTAGTTCCAATTTAGACCTACATGCATTTAACTCTATGCTAGCTCCTGCTGCATCGAATGTACAAGAGAACCTAACTCTGATACATCATTCACTTCATATTTTGCTTTGTTTTTAACCTCTTCATTAACCATCCTATCTGTAGGGAAGTTCTCTCCTTTCACCAATTGTAACTTGGTCGGTCTAGCTGCAAACTGATCCATTGTACGTCTCAATTCGTGACAGTTACAAAACAGACTTGAGCGACAGAAGACATATAAACCCAAACGAGCACGAGATACTGCAACAACAAGTCGTCGAATATCTCGTACATGACCAACTGTCTTTGTCCGAACTAGTGAAAGGATAATGTAATCATTTTGCTGTCCTTGGTATTGATCAACGGTGGAAACAGCGCCAGGAGAAACACCAGCAAGTGGTGTGCCTTCGCCGCATCTCTGTGATAATATATCCTTGATCAAGGCCACCTGTCCATTGTAGGTGGTGAGGATTGAGATCTTTTTAGGATCGTAGCCAATGAGTACCATGTATTGGAATAGAGCTACAGAGTACTCGGCCTCTCCGACATTTTGATAAAAGTAGGCAGTAGGAGTTGACTCTCCTCGACCCTCAAAGTCTTCCACATTAATGAGCTGAAATGTATGCACAAGTCCAGTATTTGCCTTGGTAAAAGCCTCCTTGGTTGAAACATGGCCTAAATCACCAAGATTATCATATCTCCAGCTGTACAACCTTGCAATATCTGGTCGAGCTCTCCCTTGCTTGTTCAGTTCGATAGAAGGGACTCCTAGCCTCACCAATCTTGAGAACAGACTCTGATCATAATGACTGTACCGGCTAAATGATTGATTCTTCACAACAGGAGGGAGCTGATTGTGATCCCCAATGAGACAAACACGCTTGAGTCGACTATGAGCACCAGCACTAGTAGAGTCAGACTCTCCACTCTGAAGCAGTAGGGGGACGAACGTTTCGCAGTCAAGCATTTGAGCCGCCTCCTCCATGATAATATTATCATAATGAAAGCCTAGCTTGACAAGATAAGCTCTTGCAATGGCAGCGTGTGTACATGTCATGGCCACAATACGAGCTTGCTTTGTTAGCAAGTAATCAGTCCGTTGTCTCTGGGAGCGTAGAAGCTCAATTGGACGATATTCAGCAAGCTCACCAAACACTGCCTTGATCCGACCAATCAACTTCGAGGCTTGTTCAAGTGATAGACTTGCAGATTCATTTGTAAGCTCGGGAAAGTACCTTGTAAACGGAAAAGTACCAATAACATTTGCACCATCTCCCTCCTTTGCCGATGAGGCCTCAAAGATATCAATATGCTTCTTAGCATGGTGGAAGAAGAAGTACTCTGCAGTCTCACATGTATAACTTGGAGAACCATCAACGCCTCTCTCTGCTTTACCAGATACACCCAACGACTCTGACAACTGCTGTACACTTTCCAACAAGTCACCACGACGTGACATGATATGTGCAACACGTCCCGTCTTTGTGAAATCATGATCTGAACTGGATTCTGTTGTCAAATTCTTCTCGCCACTTCCCAAACGAAGCATGTATCGCTCATCAACGTCACCTCGGGCCATTACCTTGTCAAATATATCATTGAGAGCGGTGTTACTGTGAGTAACAATAACAGTTCGCTGTGTTGGAAACGAGTGGTAGAGATTGGCAATAATTTGTACAGCAACGTCCGTCTTGCCTGTTCCTGGTGGTCCGATTATTGTGGTCAAGCCGGGGCTTAATCCCGATCGAATAGCATTGACTTGAACAGGTGTAAATCGAATATCATTTCCAGCGTAAGATGATGGGAATGGATAGCTTGTTGCCTCGACCTTGTCATCCACAACCTTCACTCTATACTTCTTACGCTCATCAACCAACTTGGCATCAACATTAGTAATCGCCTTTCCGTCTACGATCAGCTCACACCCTTCAAATGAATCTTTCAAATGATTTCCATCCAAAAATGTATCACCATAGTCCAATGGAGCATCTGGCGATGTAACACCAGTAGTCTGGGACGCAAAGGCTATCATCTTTGGAGAGGTGAATGATGCCATTGTTGGATCTCCTCCATATCCAAGGATAACGGGCATTAGCCACGATGGTATAGAACGATACATTGAGTTTGCACCGCCCTGCATCAAGCCTCGTAAAGTTTCGAGAACTGCCTTGAAGTTGTTCTCACGTCCATGTCTCCTAACCACTAAGTTGAATGTTTCGTACATATCAACACCTAAAGGAGAGCCACGGCCAGTAGCATCAGCGGCATACTGTGCAGGGTCTAAAGCAACACGAAGAAAGCGTAGTTTACCCTTGGGTTCGGGTCTTCCACCTTCGGCATAAGTCAATGCAGGGTCTGACAATACGACACCTGACTCATCCTTAACTTCTAACACCATGCATCCCCGCACTGCATTCACACCATACCGTTGGGGGAAGGTGCAATCCTCTTCATCGGGAACACGTCGTTCCTCTCCATCCTTCCCCATGATACCCGTTAAAGGGGCAGCGTCCCCGGTCATTTGCGTTGCATCAACACTAACTAAGAACAAATTATCATGCTCTCCGATCTCATCCCATTCTTTGGCTAATGACGTCGCACAAGAATGCAAGTCCAACACAATCTCAGCAATAACTTGAGATGGAACACGCTCACCTAATCGAGGAGGGTCAACACGTATTAATCGTAATCCGGGCTTTTCCTTCTTCTTACTTCCCAGCTCGAGACCCATTCTAGCCCATCCTTGGAATGTCGTTTTACTTTCTCCATCTGTCATATCAACATCTTGTTGACCATAATAGTCTACCATACTATCCTGAGCATAACCATCGGTAGTCCGACTAGGTTTCATACGCTTTACAACATCAACAATATCACCGCGTATCTCATACGCACTCTCCAATCGGAATAAACGAAAGTTACGCAACAGATAATCACTTGCACTTAAAAACCTTGTATTCAATTTGGGTAAGCTCAATGAGTCATTAGTAATACCTCCTTTACTTGGAGGTAAAGAATGTGCATCCCATAATAAACTTTCAGTAGGATATAATGATGACATTGATAATAATTCTGAATCAGTTGCACGTGTTGATAAATGATATACCAATATTGATGATAATAATTGTCGCCGTGTACATCCTAACAATTCTGATAATTGTTCAGTAGTTTTAGTTGCAGTGGTATCATTATCATCGACTAATCGTAATCGGTAACATACATCATATAATACATCTAAATTCCATAAATCAATCTGTTTACTTAACCAATGTGAATTAGTAACTCGCTGTACGCCTGCATAAATAACCTCGGAACATTCACTTTGATAATGACGATGTAACAACTTTTGTAGCGTGTGTGCTCTTGCATGCACTACCTGTTCAGAAGAGTTTGATATATCATTTGCTATATTATCTCCATCAGAGGAGCTTGAAGTTGCAACAACCTCCATACGCTCCGAATCAACCAACATGTCAATCTGCTGTCGGATTAATACATTTGCCTCATTCTTATCATACTTGTATAATTTTGACATTAGTAAACAAACAACTAACTGCTTACTCGACAGGTACGGTGCGACATGTGTGCGAGTTTGTGGATATGACATGAGGTCGTTTATTAGTTCGAGTGTCTTTGATGTATATCTTCTTAGCTGTTGTTTGGATTGTTGACTGTTGTCTGAGTCTGTCATATCATCTTCATTATCATTATCACTACCGAGTATGGCAATACTATTTAATAATCCATCCACCAATCCTGGTAAAAATCCACTTACATTCTTCTTCTCCTCTCCATCTCCCACACCCTTCTGCAATTGTTTGGATTCGAATAATCCATACCGTTTGCGTAACATACCATTACGTTTTAATTCCAATGTACGCTTACGTGTGAATATATTTGATAATAAACGTATCCCTACTAGGTCAGTTAATGGTCCTTCAATTATACCCCGATTAGAAGGAGTGTTTTCGCTGCTGCTGTTTGTAGATTTGCAACGCAACTCCATTGATGAATAAGAGGCAATATGAAACTTAATAATTTCAGTTTGGATTGCAATTGGGATTGCAATTGACGATTCGGTACTATGTAACTCTTGATATTTCATTAACAATTTTAACAATATAGCAAATGCCAATGTACGTTGTTTTGATGTTATATTCTCTGGCGGTGATATAATTGTACTCTCTTCTTCAGATGTTGACTGAGAGTAATTATAATCATCAACTACAAAACTTAGTTGTAAATCAGCACCTCCACTATTATCACCTCCCAATGTAGTAGAAGATGAGGATGAACGTAAATTTGATAATACAATTAAGGCATATGCAATCTCTTCAGTGCCTTCGATATCACCAGTATTATTGCTAGCAGAGGTATTGTTAGCACAATGTAAAAAGTAGGGCCATAAAGTCTGTTCAATAGTACCGTTATCATTATGTTCGTTTAATAATTGATATGCTCCTTTCTTACTCTTATCACCCTTATTAGTATTAGTAGATTGATATGCATTGATAATTGATTTAGATAATGTTACGATTGCTTTAATATCAATTTCATTATTTTGTGCACATGATGTGGATGTTGTTTTTGGTATCTTTGCTTTTTGTTCATTATTATCGCTACTACTAGGGTTGGTAGTATTACCCTTCTTCTTCGTTGATGCCTTGCGCTTTGCCATGGCTGATCTGATATTATTAATCCGCCGCCCCTTGCTTGGTTATATTGATTGCGAAGTAATGTTCGCGTGCCATGAGATAGGTACCTTTATGAAGAGATAAAGATATTACAGTATTAACTTTTTGTCTCATTTTATGGCTAGCGCCGATGGTGTAGTGGTAACATAAATGCCTTCCAAGCATTTGCCCTGGGTTCGATTCCCGGTCGGCGCAATCTGTTTTGCACTCCAGTGATGTCTGCTAGACTCTTCTTTTGATTGTACAACTCTAGTCTGTGGTCTTCATTAGGGTCTAATAGTACCTTGGCATGTGAGAAAGTGATATTGAAGTAGCTTTTGTTTAGTTAAACTATTGGTTGAAATTCAGCCTATTGACAGTCCAACCAAAGCTCCTACCTGCTGTCCAAGGTTGTTCTGTCATCAATAATGATGGTAGGAACCTCAGATTGTCATCAATAGATGCTCATGGTCATGTATAAGCCATTTATAGTATCATTGAAAAAATGCTTGATCAGCTCCTCTTACTTCTTGAGTTATCGACCGTCAAAGATTCGATACCCATGGTTGTATTTCATCAGTTTACCCTAAGGTAACTCCAACAGTTTTTTATTGTGTTCCTCCGTCCTCCGAAGCAAAGTATTTATAGGGGAATTTCCGATGGATACCAAAAAGGGCTGTACAAATGTCAAGTTTTTGTAGGGAATTTTCTGAAAGATACCGGAAAGGGCTGTTCTAGTCTCGCCTAAAATCGGCGTCAGATTTCCGAAGGATACCATTTAGTCGCCAAATTTCTTAAGATACCAAAAAGAAATTTGACGAGAAGAGAGGGAAGATCCTTCAAGTGTGATGCTTCACTCTAAATGGCGGCTTATAATCATGTAACCACCAACATCAATTCAAGTGAGGAGGAATAACTCTTCCCCTAGCTTGTCGAGAGTTATTTCCACTTGCTCCGGTGGCAAGTAGAATTATCGGCGACAATTTGTTTCTTCGACTATTATCTTACAATTGTTGAACGGAAATGACACGATAATGATATGTAAAATTAAACAAGGTGCATCGTCGTGATGGATTGATCTGTTGCAATTATTAACCATCAAATTAGCCTCCGATCATAAACAAAAAAAATGATTAACTAGTTGATATACGATTGCACTCGTGATGTATCATCATTGCTAAATGCACGGGTGATACTTGGGATTGCAATTTGCAGTTATACATGAGCGGTTGTAAATGGACAATCAACAAAGGCAATTTTCTTTTCCAGGGTGATCGGCGGCAACAAGTGTCGAGTATGAGAATGATTATATGAGTAGAAGATATACATCATTCAACAATCAACTGGCGGAGTTAATTCTTTTCAATCATCAAGTCAAGTGTGATTCTATAGCGGTGTTGTACCTCCAAGAATATGATAATCAGAACGAGGTAGAATATCAAGAGTGTTGCCCTCCTGAATGTTATAATCAGCAAGTGAACAGGTATCATGTGCCAATTACTTGTACCCAGCCTTTAAGACATACTGAGATGGAGATAGACCAAACTGGACTTCAATCTCATTCTTCACCTCATCAATTGTCTTAGATAGAGGATATTTGACGGTGATAATCTTGACAGATGTTAGCCTGATCATGAATTCTATGGTTGACAGGGATTCATCGTCATTGGAGAAGCTGCTTGTATATGAAGATGACAAAGATGAAGTTGTATGGAGTGGCTCTTGTGGTGTATCATCGGGGATGCTTATGTGTTTGTTTTGGTCAACTGAAGAGCTGTTGAGAAAATCTAAAGCTACCTTCACTGGATCATACTTAATAGTAGTCATTGTTGATTTATGTTCAGTGGATTATATTGTGTCGTCGTTATTGTTGTATCACGGGCAGGATTGTTTACTGATGATGGTTTGAATTTGGGGCAGGATTGATGGTGATTTGAATTTGGGGCAGGACTGTATGTATAGTGTGTGTGGTGTAGATTTGCAGGTTCTGGTCATTGCACGGTGAATTCTACTATCAATTGGATAGTATGGTGTGATTGCAGTAATAACATGACAACA
>Ga0214479_100815_pt1 | contig 15854 bp, 11 predicted proteins | sample M1_20Mar14CPVII9_5_FD_165054 | JGI IMG/M metagenome (GOLD analysis project Ga0214479, IMG submission 165054) | Marine eukaryotic communities from Monterey Bay, California, United States - M1_20Mar14CPVII9sort6BwellE14 | ecosystem: Environmental > Aquatic > Marine > Unclassified | place: USA...
ATGGTTGAAAAGAAAAGAACACATCTGTTAAGATGAGAGAGATGGTTAGATGAACACTAGTAGAGGGATAAACTAGATCAAGGTGTTATCTCATGCTCTTCTCGTTCCACCTCTCTATCATCTCTATTGTATCTCTAGCTCCTCCATGAACAGGTTCATAAGGGAAGAGAGTGGGCGACAATATGGGGATTAGATATCATATCATCAAACATTGAGAACGATAGGAAACTCTCTGTGTATAATACTGACTATATTAATCCGCATTTAACTATTTCCTTTTCGTCATTTCCTCTATCATCAATACCGAAATTCAATATTTCATTTGATCATCATCTCTTCCTCTTTCCTCCATACCATTATGAACTCTATATGATTCAAACACTAACAAACACTAACAACCCCTGCTTCCTACTAAAGTGACCGGCCCCACCTTAACCCCAACTTAAAACATGAGAGATACTAACATGACCAGACCTAGACTTAGACTGGTCATCAAGGCAACCATACTATTCGTCGTCATCCCTACTACTACACCAGATGCCTTTAATGCCGAATCTTCTTGTTTCTCTTCTTCCCCCTCATCCTTTATCTTATCAATATCAAATACACTAACACTAACTTTTGGACTTGCCACTGGACTATTCGTTGTTACTACCGTCTCTTTTCCTACACTATCAAGTATATCACCACCACCACCACTACTCATATCAACTGGACAATAGATACGTTCCTGTACACCAGGTAATTCCACTTCCGCCATACTACCAAGTGTATTACCTGTACTCCAATAGGCTACATTATTCTTAGTAAAACATCCCTTAGTTGGAAAGTCATCATTGGAATATCCAATTGGTATATTTAACTTTTGAGCTGATTCATCACATTGTTCTTCTGTCATACAGACTGTTTTGTAAATACCGATTAGTTGATTTGTTTTGCCGTTCTTTAGTTCTAATGTATTGTCATTTGGTTTAATTCGCCATTTGATTAGCGTAGTGTTGGATGGCATCCAATTGTTCAAATATGTACTTTCTTGTTCAGCTAAATCGTCAGTACATCCAATTAACGTTTGACCAATGGCACCATCAATTACAAATGATGTCGATGATAACTCCTTATATCTACCAAAATAGCTATTACATCCAGTTTCACCCTTTAGATCATTGAATATATCAAATGTTAATGTTATTGCCGTATTATAAATTGGACTGACTAACTCCTCAGTCTCATTATTCCAATATTGTATAGCTGTCCATGTTGGCATAACCAATTGAGGGAATGAATTTATTACATTAATTACAGTTTGTTGAGCTACATAATTGTTACAATATAATCTTGATTGTAATGTTGGTAAATCTGTAGAACTAATCTCATCGATAGTGCCGGGTGACCAGAATGCGTTGTTGTTTTTAGTGTAGCATCCTTTTGTGTGTAGTTGTAAATGTTCAGATGTGTAGAGTGGTATATTAAGTGAGGATGCGGCTGTTTGACATTCGGAGAATGATTTGCAAATTGTTGGTGTTGCAATTGCAATGGGGGAGCTGGTATCGTCTTGTGGTTCTTCGATTGCAATTAGAGGTGATGATGAGATTATTACAGGCTCATTGTTGTTGTCGTTGTTGTCAGTAGTAGTAGATGGCTCGTCAATATCAGATAAGTCGAGTGGAACATCTTCGCTTGTGATTGGTTTAGTACTCGATTGTTGTCTTAAGCCGCCGTCGGTATCAGTGTAGAGAGGTCTATCGAATAGACCAGCATTGGCTGACTTGATGCTACTAGAAGCAGCAGCAGTTATTGTTAGAAGTCGAGAGTAGTAGTCGACCATGATGAGTGGTAGATATGTATGTAAATTAGAGAGATTGAAATTTTGATATGATATGAGTTTTGAGAGCCTCTGATCAATTATGAACAACTAAAATAGGATGAACAACTAAAATAGGATGAACAACTAAAATAGGATGATGTGTGTAGAGCCCGGTTATAAGAAGAGCTGATTGATTGCAATAGGCATCAAGAATATAGATAGCAGTAGCGACCACCCTCAAATGAAGTGGTTGGAAGTTTGTTTTTAGTTTTTGGGGAGATGATTGGGTTCTTTTTGTGGTATCCTTTTGAGCGGTTTGCTCTCCAGCCACAGATTCCTCTACAATACTCATAAATCGAGCGAGCGGCAATCGAGTTGTAGTAGGCACAATGTGTGCTATCGATATACCAACCATAATTCCTAAATGTATAATAATTGAATAGTGTATTAGCTTGTTAGCTACATACTGCTATATAAAACACTTTTCTAACTCTCTCAAAGAGTTTTATGAGAGTTTAGGACGGAGGATCAATAGATAAGGGGGGAGAAAGATAAATGCTGGTAGATGTTAGACGACACCTTCCTCTCAATTTGAATCGCTCGTCGTCAAGGGTATCATCATCAAGGCAACGATGGACGACGTCTCGTTATGGATGTGGAATAATATTACTCGTCGTATCATATTGTCTTGGGTTCTTTAGCGGTCATTACTTTGCATATATTAATATCGATAACATACAATTAGCACCTATCAACAACGTTACTTTTTCAACTATCTCTAATACTGATAAGAATGATGTTGACATTATCGAGCATCCACCGATGGTGAACAACATAAACCCATCAGTGACATGTGACAATTGCAGTGGTATCTTTCAATACGATCCACCAAACTATTCACCAAATGCATCAACTATCCTCTCGGCAGAGAATATCACCTACAGTGCTAGCACTAATCCAAAATTTAAGATCTTCTTCCCAAAACATGATCATACATCTAATACTGAGTTGTGTATTAAAGAATGGTATGAGAATAAACAAAAGTATCGAGGGAAAGGAATGTCGGTATGGGAAGAAGATTTAGTTATATATGATGCCTTCTTTAAAGATACAATGATAAATAGTAGTGATATGTTTTACTTAGAAATTGGCGGGCACAACGGGGTACGATCAAGTAATACAAGATTATTCGATGTTTGTTTAGGCTGGAGTGGTTTATTGGTCGAGCCCATACCTCGATTATACAACAGAATGGTCAAGTTGAGACCGAATGCACATCATCTTAACATGTGTCCATCGTGTACTGCACCGGACATTGCAATGTTTCATGATATAGAATATACCGATGCAGTAGCCAATGCAGAAGGAGCAACTATGAAAATACACTGTGGTCCTCTATCCCACCCAATAAGTCAATTGGATATACGTCACATTAACTTTTGGTCACTAGATGTGGAAGGATCTGAATTGGCAACATTACAAACTGTCGACTGGGATGCAGTACAAATAGATATTATCATGGCCGAGGCACATAGTCGATTAGATAATTGGTTGCAAATGGCAAGAGAAGTTAGACGATATTTGAAAGTGAAGGGGTATATACTAATGAAAAGTGTGACAGTCCCAAAAAGTGACATATTTGTTCACAAGAGCATTTGTCCCAAATATAAACAATGTGTTATTGATGCTGGTATCTAGGCAAAGAGAATATTACAAGAGGTATCAGGTGTAGATGAGACCGCCCGGCGGGGAGACACGAGATGTGCACATGATATGATCATATGGGTTGTTCACATTATATGTTAACATGTCTGACGGGTGAACACATAAGATATCAAAGCCGCCGAGTTGCAATTGGAAGAAGAGAAGAGAAGAGAAGGGTGGCCTTACTTCAAGAGCGGAAGAGGAGTATCATTGAAATTGAAAAGCTAGGACTACCCTAGTATCTAAGTAGAAGTAAAAGTCTATCCATCTCCATAGATAGATGAGCTTCTCAAAGTAAAGAGTATCCATCTAATCTCTAGATTTAAGTCAGTCTCGTCCCTCGAGATTGATATCTGGTATGGTCATGGTCGAGACAGGTTCTATACCTTTCTGTCTCCAGATAATACGTGCCGTTGGATGTTTTGTAACTGCAATATTCCGTCATGGATCTGAACATTATGCTCTGTCTCCAATTCATACACTCAATGAGATTATGAGATGGTGTGCCGTAACTTGTGCTATTTGTAATGGACGGTAAGACATGGCTGAACAACCTCATGTTTGTCTTTGATGTGTTGAGAGGCTAAGCTCAAGGAGATGTTTGATGCTGAGTTGGCCAATGCCAAGCTTCAGTACTGTGTAGAAATTGACGGTTAGATTAGGAGATGGTATATTAAGATAATGGTTGCATCTAACTTTATATCACGACTAGCACTGTAGGTTATATTCTCCGTGGAGAGTAGTTGCCCCTTGGTCCCATATTCTAATAGTCCGAACTATATAGGCACTATATAGACAACAATCATGACCGCCCGCCGTAGATCAATCTACAGTATTGTTACTCTTGCTATTCTATTAGCATCCGCTGCCATCTCCTCTGTGGTGTACTCCTTGCCTCAAAAAAACATCGATGCAAATGGTGTCATCGAAGAAGCTAATGCTCATGATGTTGACACAAACATCATCACCCAACCTCGACCTAGGAAGATGAAGACTCTTTCTAATAAACCACCTGATACTACGAAGATTGCAGCCGCGGGTAAACCACGTGCTGCAATTACAACTGCCGATTTACTCCCTGTTAAGCATCGTCGTGCTAAATCCTCTAAGAGGGGAAAGCGGAGCAAGAAGATCAACAAGTCAAAACACAACTTATTTAATAACGAAGATTGTAACATGGATGTATTTAAGGGTCAATACTACTATACAAATGGATGCGGTGGTAAATCGTATGCTGTTGATGTTTCCTGTGATCTTGACAGTAGTGACAAGCACCAGCAATGTGTCTATGAGGAACATTCAGTAAGTTATAATTATAATTCTTTTATGTTTTGTTATTTGATGTGTGTTTTATATCACGACTCACACTTATAAATGCATACTAATATTAATATGTATGTCGTATATTCACCTGATCTATCCACCGAAAAAGATGGACAATGAATGCAAATTCATGAGTCATCCATTTAAATCTCGAAAGTATGTTAAAGACGAGTTTGGTAATTGTATTCTAGGGCTTCCTCGTCCTGTGCCACTCGAGATAGTAAACTTGGGTGAGGAATGTGGTGCTCATCCAAGTCTATCGGTAAAGGTTGTGGCTATGAAGGAAGAGGATGGGTATGATTCGAGCAAATTGCAAGTATATTTTTCGGAAGACTATGGGGATATCTACTATAATGAGGATAATCCACGTGAGGCAACCCCCCGTCGTGATCGTAAAGGTATGCTTTTGGACAAGAAGGGTAGTGATGATGAAGATGAGGTAGAAGATTATACTGTCGTCCCTTCTTCCTCACAACTCCATTTGGTGGAGGATAGGGAGCTACTTGCGTTTCATGAGAAGACCCAGCGTAAACTCTGTGAAGAATATGATCCTACGTCACCGTTTCATCAATGCTGGAAGGTTTATGGTAAGAATGAATGGTGTTACACTACGGTTTATGGGAATAGACCTCAAGGTCCTTGGAATTCGAATTGGTCTAACCCAGTTCCAGGTGAATGGGTATGTAAGCATCGCAAATGTGAAGAGGATGAATCATATGAATGGGTATGTAAGAGTAGCGATTATTGTAATGATGATAACGGGAATCCAGCTGAAAAATGTTCCCCTCCGGAAGAGTTTGAAAACGTTTTCTTGTTCTGCTTAAAAGATGGGGGGTAAAATGCTGGGACTTCGCATGTCCAAGTCTTGGTGAAGGCACAGATTCAGAAGAGAAACTTTGTGATAATACATATATATGAGCGAGATGGGAATTCATTGGATCAGACTTGTACGGAACGTTGCGAGCCCATTCTTGATGCTGGAATTTAGGCGTATCTAAGAACTAGGAGTAGGAATTGGATTTGTATAATATTTATGTGGTTGGTGTTCAGATGTATGCAGCTCTTGCTGAGGAACTGTGGCACCTAGGGATATAAGAATTAGAGATTTTTAAGTAAAGTGCTATCATTGAAGAGAAGAGAGATCATTGATCAAGTGCTGGCTCTATTATCTCTTTCACTACACAATCTTTATCTATCCCTCTAATCTCTAGGTGAAGTCCACGGCCTTGACGACGTATTATCTAAGAGTGCAGTGAGGGTGTATCACTTCTAGTATAGGCATCTTCTGCCACATTTGAGGTATCTTCTATATCCTGCTATAGCACTAATCATCATATTCTTCTTAAAGTTGAATCGATTGCATCTCACCACTAATCTCCTCACTACCATCATTTGGAATCTCATCTTCTATATTATCGGCGGCGGTATCATTCTTGTCCGTGGTTAGACCATCTACTTGAGTTTGTTGATCATTAGTCTGCTCATTCTCACTAGCAGTTGTTGGTGGTTGGGTCATGTTATCATTTACCCCCTCAAGTACCGCTGTAGTTTGTCCATCTGTGCCATTCACTTGTTGCTGTTCAGTAATAGCAGGAGTAGTACTGAACAACTGATCGGCAGTATCCGTGTTGTTGTTCACAGCCAATGAGGGAGTACTATTGAATAGCTGATTGGCATCTACTTGATTGTTAATGGGTGGTTGATCAAAAGCTTGAGTTGCCGATACGTTATTGGGCGGTGCCTGTTGTTGTTGACCTTGTGGTATACCTTGCATAGCATTATTGTTGTTGGGAGTAGTAGCACCGGCGGCATTATAAGACATTTGACCACTCGGCGGCATACCCATATTAGTATTAACCGGTGCCGCTGATGATTGATAAGCTGTCTGTGGCATAAAATTATTGTTCGGAGGCATGGCATTATTGTTTGGAGGCATCTGTTGTATACCCGGTGATGACTCTGATTGATATACACTCGTCTGCTGAGGCATAATACCACCACTGTTTGGAGCAGCCAACTGCTGATTACTAAACCCCGCTGGAGTAGAAGTAGCGTTATTATTATTCATCACCGCGGCAGGATTGAACGTGGCATAACTCGGCACCACCGGCTGCTGCTGCATAATACCAACATGACCACTACCCGACGAATTAGGTGCTGAATTGTAATGCTGTTGACCACCAATTAAACTAACCGAATTTGAAACAGCACAATATGCCGGATAACGATTTGGTCCATTACTATTAGTTGTACTTGTGATATATCCCGTTGATCTTGGTGGTGCCGCAAATGGATTTGAAGTAGCCGAGTATGGATTACTTCCTCCTGAAGAGGGTGGCTGTCCTCCACTGTTTGCATTACCCGAATTTGGTGGCATACCAATACTACTATTACCAGACATTGGTGGAGGAGCTACATTACTAGTAACATTCACATGTCCATACTTGGCTTGTAACTCTTTATCATTCGATGAACTATGGAAACCATCTGGTTTATATTTAGAGTTTTGTAGTACTGCGGCGGTATTATTCTGTCCACCTCTTCGTGCGTAGGAATGTTGACCACCAGATGATGGTGCTGGTTGACGAGGGGTTGTGTTATTAGATGATGGAGCAGACGGAGCAGCAGATGGAGTTGAGTTGCTTGACTTTGGTGCCTCCATTCTTGGTGTTGTTACTGGACTTGTCTGTTGTTGTTGAGGTGCCGCTACTACTACCGGCTGCTGATTATTAACCGCCTTGACATGAGATTGCAATGTCGAGACCATATTTGGAGGTGGTGGTAATCCACCCAACGATGTAAGTTTAGCGGGTTGAATAGTTGAGACCGATGTATTATTAATATTTTGAGGAGCTTGTTGTTGAACCGCTAGACTACTGCTTTCCATCACTGCACTGACATTGTTGTTAACAGGCTGAGGAGACATCACCATACCCATTTGCTGCTGCGGTGGCTGATTAGTAGCAGCAGGTGATGGTGGCATCATATTATTATTAACAGGAGGCATTGGTGGCATACTACTCATATCATTATTATGAGCACTACTACTCATAGCACTATTGTGAACTTGAGGCTGAGTAGGAACAACACCCGATGTTGGCTGCATTAGCATATCCACTGCACTCATTCCACCACTACTACCTTGACCTTGCATACTATTTCCACCCATATTCATACCACCACTAGGCATTGTGGGAGGAGGTGCAATTTGCGTAACATGATTACCCTCATTCTTTAATCGTTCTTCTTCTAATATAGTTTCAGCCTGTAATTGTTTCGGTAGTAAGTATCCCCTAACTGCCTGTGAAGTAGCAACATCATAGGGTGTTTGATATCCAGATTGTGAATTACTTTTTAGTATAACACTTGAATTACATTCCTCTACTAGAAATTTTACAATTAATAATGATTGTTGTGGTGTAATTTGTTTTGTGGAGGAGGCATGATGTAATGCTGTGTATCCGAATGTATCTAATGTGGTATCGACTATTATACCACGTTGGAATATTAAACATTTTAATACTTGTATTGCACCATATTGTGCTGCTAAGTGTATTGCACATAGTCCATTTGGTTTAATTGGGTTGTAAATGTCGAGTTGTTGGTTAGCTGGATTTTGATCATTAAGTATTTCTAATGCTAATTGTTCATTAAAGGAGGATAAAGCAGCAATGAAACGAGGTGTTGGTGTTGTTGGTTGGGGTGCTAATGTTTCGGATAACTTTTCTAATTGACTATTTGCCCAGTTAAACATTATTGTATGGTTGTATTGTGTGGATGTGGGTTGTGTAAAGGAAAAGTACGTGGTCAATTATTATTTGCAATGGTATGAGTTGTGTTTTTGTGTTGCTTGTCTAAAAATCGCCGTCCAAAATTTGACCGGTAATAATGGAGTATACCGTATATTATTGCAACGCTAAAGGATGTACTACCTACAGATTGGCGGCGCTGATAACAAATAACACAAGGGCCAATCTCTCGATATCGTCCTATTTAGTTCGCTAATATGCCACGTGTAAGCATATGGGAAATGATCTAGATACTTCGATCGCGATTTCTACGATATCTCATCCTTTGTTAGAGCCGCAGTTCTTATCGAAGTAATAATGCTATCAAACTATATTTACATTGCTTGTTAAAGAATATTATTATATTATATAGTTGAGAGTTGTGTAGAGTGAAAGTTGAATTGCAAACATCAAACATCACAACTGATCACAACTAAGACACCTTCTCATAGCGCTATCAGGCGCTATCCCTTCTCTACTTTAGAGATTGGTCACTGATATATTGCAACTATTAGAGTATCGGCGTATGATACATATATATTCAATAATGAGATTATCTCCCATCATATTAGTTGGAATCGTCAGCTTAGTGGTGAGCAACGCGGCCGCAGCATCTTCTAGTAGTACTTGCTGTTGTTATGTAAAGGCTGACAGTACAGAAAATTGCAATGAACCATACATAACACCTTCAGTATCAACAATAAGGATTGGTTATCCTAAAGGGTTAGGGATGGGACCACGCATCTCTGCAACACTTTGCTGTGAAGATCCAAATCATCAAATTATTGATTCAGATTGGTGTGAAGGTTCGGCTGGTAAGGAGGAAGAGATTGAGTTAATTTCTCAAATATATAATGATTATTATAATAACAATACAGCGGAAAGTCTCTCTGAAGTACTAGCCAAGGCTGATGCAACAACTACAGACACAACAAATACAACTAATACCACATGCACAGGAGAGTCTGGTTACCCTAGCCCCAAACCCAAGTACAGTATTACCACTCCAACTATTTGCAATAAAGAATCTGGTTTATGTGCTTCATGCGAAGTTGGACTTGGTAAATGTTCCTGTATTAGAACTTGTGCTGATGGTTCAACAGAATTAGGCGTGGACGACATGGTTGGTGGCTGTTCAACTTCGGAACCGTCGTATGAGTATGAGGATTGCAATAATGAAGAGCAGCCTGGTTTATGTACCACTACTACTACGGAGGGATATGAAGATCATAAACTTACTGCAGATGGGGTTGATTATTATTTTATAACTAGAAAAACGTGTTCAGGGAATTCGGCAGGTACAATGTCAAGTAGTAATTCATTCGTTATGATGTTGTTGGCATCTGTTATTACTATTGGGGTAGTCGGTGTACTTTAAGTAGCCGAGTATAAGTTAATTATCAGGGAAACTTACATGGGTAGAGAGTGGAATGAATCATTATAGCTATGTTAACGATACTAAGTCGTAAAGTCTTACTAGTCTTCTATTCTTAGCTATTGGGCAGTCCTAGCTTTTCAATGATACTTCTCTTCCGCTCTTGAAGTAATGCCACCCTTCTCTTCTCTTCTTCCAAATGCAATTCGGCAGCCTTGATATCTTCGAGCTCCTTCATTAGACAAGTCTCGACATACAAGAGAGGCATACCTCTAACGTATTGGTAGATTGATGATAACTTCCTTCGTTCCAACTTCCTTCGTCCTATATTACGACCATTTGGCATTGTAATTGCCGCTGCTCTCTCGAACCAGTTGATAATAAGAGGCAATACTTTGAACTCCCACTCAAAGAATGGCAGCATGTCTAAATCGTCATGGGACAAAAGAATCTTTATCATTGCAACTTCTTTCTTATCCTCCATTCGGTTCACTTGTTTAAATTGTTCTAATGATTGATCAATAATTCTTAATGAGAAGATAATATTCTCAATAATGTGGTTGGATAGGAAGGTGGCATTGACACTTGAAGTATCACAAAGGAGTTTTGAGAATGCCGACTCAACTGTGGGAGAACTTATTCCATTGCTAACTTGTTGCATTCCAAGCAAATTCAACGTAATTAGAGCTCCATTGTTTGTAAGGGAAAGTGCATACGCTGCGACTGCTTCGTCATCTATGTTGTTGCCTGAGATCTCAAGTCTTTCCAATTGTGAGTTGGGATTCCTTAATATAGTTGAAAGTTGTTGCCATCTTTTGCTGCTAACACGTTGGTTATTACAAAGATATAGATATTTTAAATGGTTATGATGTTTCAATACAGGTACCAAAGCATCTAATCCCTCGTTTTTGATTTCATTACTTCGAAGATCAAGAGTTTGTAATTCGGTGGCTGTGTGTTGTAGTAATGTCGCTAATGCTCTACATCCATTAGTACTGATATGATTGCTCTGCATAGAAAGATTCTTTAATTGAGATTGCATACTCAAAGCTGTAACTATATCGACTATTCCCTCATCTGCAATTCCATTATTATCTAGCTCCACAATCTCTAATGATTTGTTTGTACGATTATCAATTGCCAATGCAAATTGGCGGCATTCCTCAACTCCAAAAACACATTCATCAAACACAATTGTTCTTAGACAATCGGAATGGATAAAGTATTGTAAATAATCTATATTCAAACTATATGAATATCCAATACTTGTATTGATTTGTTGTGGCTTACGCCATCAAGAAATGGTATGAGAACGTCACTAACGCTCTCACCATCTGGTGGATCAAATTGCCAACCATCCCATATCATGAGAGCCTTCTGGTACATAATCTTCCTCGGCTTGTTCGTCATCTACCCATGACGAATCCATAAGTCTTTAAAGACTGGACAATCACCACTTTGCAGTCCACGAAGAATGCTTCTATTGGTAGTACTGCTTGCAATATCATCTATATTGATAGTAGCTGCAGCTTGTTCGTTGTATTGATTGAAGCTCATATTGTTGCAATGAAGTACAGAAACTAAAACTAGAACGTAGATAGGTGTATCTTTTTTTAATAAGTACAGTAGCCACCACAAACTTAACTTAATTACTGTGAACACTCAATAACTTGCCGGTAGATCATGTGCGACGCCAAGTGCTCACTATGTAGGCTATCTTATATTGTCATATACATTATTGTCATCACTATTACTGAATCAAACTCTCCTCGGAACTCGGAACTCTCATTAAAAAAAGATACCAAGGAACATAGATAGTGACGAACGTCAAACGGATAAGCCTCAAATTTTCAAACAAACAATCAAGTAATAACTACTATTGGACATAGCAGCGGCAAAGCTTACCACTATTATCAATAATAAATCGTCTATTATCATCTAAAGAAATATCGTCGTCGTCGTCTCCAATAATCGGTGAGTTGCAATAAGTATTGTATTATAAATTTTAGATGCCAAAAATATAGGTGCACCTTCTTATTGATGTTTGCTAACTGTTTTATACCTCTCACGTCTTGTACTGCTCATATACCCAACAATATCATCAGCACAACAATATTAAAAATATGGCATTCCGTGTAGTAGAAAAATCATACTTCACCTTCGAATCCGACCTACCACCCCAAATTCGATCACTCCATCCCTCTGGCATATTACACGCCTTTCGTTCAACTCCGTTACCACCCAACATTGCAGCTCAACAACCAATCAGTAATGCACAGCCACAACGTTCGGAACATACCTTTGCATGGATATCCAATTCCTTACACATTGAAAGTGCCATACAACATTTAGAACAGAATGGTAATTTTAATCGTCAACATAACATTGTTTTCATACCCTATTCTAATAAACAAAATTGGATTAACGTTTATCCACATGCCTCTCCGAGTATGGAAGTTGATGGTGCTGGTAAAGTTATTGTTTATTTGAATTATCGTCCTTATCCGAATGGATTGAGTGAGTTACCTGTTAGTAGTGGTGTGAGTGGAGGTGTTGTTGGGGGTGGAAGTGGATTGGATGTTAAACCAAGTGCTACCAAGAAGAAACGTACAAGTAAAAAGAATATATTAAATAACAGCAGCTACATGCCCGATGCTGAACGTGATGAATTACATATCGAAATTTATAATTATATGAATTGGTTACATGGTAAGTTGGCTGAGATTGAAAGTAGTAAGGATGAGAGTGAGGGTGGAGCATTAAAGGCGGAAGAAGTGGATGGCAAGGAGGGTAGTGCAGACGCTACTATGAAGACGGAAGAGGATGGTAAACTCTCAGCTGTGGCCGTATCTAAGAAGAGGAATACTAGTGGCGTTGATATTGCCGAGTTGAAGAATGTTGTTAACAAGTTGGAACAGGCATTTGCTGTTATTCCCAATCTCAAGTTGGAAGAAGAAGCGGCAGTAGGTAGTACCGAGGCAGCGGCTGCCGTATCTACTAATGCCGCCGTGGCTGCTGGGGATATGCCACCCCTTCCCGATGTGTTGGGTAACACTACCGCCGCCGCTGTATCTACTACTGCCGCTGCCGCATCAAATGAAATGGTAGCAGATGATGAAGAAGAGGCACCACCCTTCCTCGAGGAGGCATTAATGTCAGCCTTATCGGAATTAGTAGCCGAACGTGAGGCATCTGGTAAACCCAAACGTCGTTCTCGTAAACGACGTCGTCTTGGAGGTGATGATGGTGGTAATGGTGGTAAGAAGAAGTCAACTAATCGTGGACATTCACGTGTACCGGGTGATTTTGATAAAATGTTTGATAAGTTGGTGGAATATAAGAATGAACATGGTGATTGTATGGTACAGAAGAGTTATTCTGATAAGAAGGTACGTCGTTGTATAGTCTGTTGTTGTCGAGTGTTGGTATATGTGTTTTGTTCATATCATGTGTTCGTATTATGGTGTGCACATCATGTGATCAAACTATACCCTCCGTGCCGACCACTAACTCTCCTCTTCTCTATACACCATGCTCTACTCACATACTTACATCAACAGCTTGCTAATTGGGTACGTGGTTTACGTGAGAAGAAGGCATTGAACCTAACCAAGGGTATCGATATTGAAGTCGTTGAGGAGGGGAAGCAAGCCCGTGCCAAGACATTAACCGCCGAACGTGTCGAACGGCTTAATGCATTAGGATTCGTATGGGCACCTGCCGGTCCCAAGGCCAAGTGGGAAGATCGTTTCAAGGAGTTGGTCAGTTATTATGAAACGAATGGCAAGTGGCCGAGTCAATCTCATGGTACCTTGGGTGAATGGGTACATAAACAGAGGCAGGCGTATAATAAGAATGAACCCAAGTACATGGCAACAAAGGCCGTTAAGGTACGTGTGTGTATAGATTATTCAAGGGTGTGTTCGTTGTTCGTATATGTATAAACTGACGCTTCTCTTTTGTCCATAGTTGGACGAGGTGAACTTTGAGTGGACGCCTCGTGGTAATACGAGGATGAGTTGGGAAGAGGGATTTGATATGTTGGTGCGTCGTTTATATGTTATCCGCTGAGTATGTATACCACTCTTGTCTATCCGTGCATATCTCATATATGTTTGCCTCCCCTTCCTATTATATATACCCACCCCGTACCTATAGTTGGCATTCCGCCAGACCAATGGTCATTTCAATGTGCCTTGCCCTCCTGTTGGTGATGATAAGAAGTCGAATGAGAACCGGCTTTACAAATGGGTACAGAGCTTACATGCCATGCATCGATCATTAACGTCGGGACGAAAGAGTGGTTCATTGAATGATGAACGTGTTGCATTGTTGATTAAGCATGGGTTTGTATTCCATTGAGGTAATTAATGGGGGGCGGGGAACAATTTGATATAGTTTGGTGTGTGTAGAGCTTGTGTTTATTTGGGGAAGCGGGGATCTATATAGTTTATGATAAGTGTAATGTGATACGGTATTGTGTTATAACTTTAGATTGGATAACTAGGTTGCATTAGAATTCACTCTCCCCGATTCACTTCCTCTCTTCGCCCCACTTTCCTCTATTCTTCTTTTTCAACATTTATGTACTTCTTATACAAATCATCCATCCCTTGACAAAGCTCCTCGTTTTCTTTCTTATACTCTTGGCATTTACTACGGAAGTATGTGGCTGTTGATTGTATGCATTTGGAGCAAGCCTTTCCCCAGTCTTGATTGCAATGCAAGTATTGACACTCTGAGCTGCAGAAATTATGAAAACATTCATCACATTGGCCTCCCTCGCCTTTACTCTCGACACATTCCGCACAGATTACTTTTTTACAGCCAACTCTTACGCATTTATGATTACTTGTGCAATCATTACACTTCGTTTGATCACAATGTGTACATGTATTCTTTAATGTACATTCATTGCATAGAGCCAATTCACAACCTCTACATACTTCATCCAATGTATCACATTTGTTGCAGTAATCTTCTCCACATCCCCCACACTCATTACTAGGCACACATTCTTTGCAGTAGTAAGTTTCACAACCGTGGCACCACTTCATATGTTCATCCCCATCATCATCATGACAATCATCGTCAAAACAGAAATGTTCTAAGCACCCCGAGCAAGTATAATTCTGTGTACCCAAGCAGCTAGGAACAATATTAGGCCGATTGCAAAATACCCACATTCCTGATCCAGTTGTTAGACAGGTAGTCGTACATTTTGAGCACTTGTATTGAAATGATGATAGATATTCATTGTATCTCTCTAAAAACTGATTCATCTCTTGGGATATGTTAACTCGGAACTTTTTGGGGAGATGTAATAACTTTAAAGTACGTCCACCCATAATACTATCGAGGATAGGAATAACAATAGATTCGGATAGTAAAGGTTCTGGATCAAGCACTGGATTCTCTTGCATCCTCACGAGACTTATATCTAATAATTCTAATACTGCTGATGAACGTATGATATCCAAACAACTACCCGTAATGTTTACACAACCAGCCAACTTTAATGTTTTTAAATTGGTAGATGCGTCAATACATGTCAAAATAGTAGTAATGTGATCGTCTGTCAACTTTGCCGCTAAGCTTTTATCAATATCACCAAAATCTAATACATTTAATTGTTGCTGTTCACCCCTTGCTGCTGCGGATATGATTGCATTGCTCGTTTGTGTTGGTGATGCACCGTCTTGTGTTACAGCTATTGCAAAGAATGTGTGCCTAGTAATGAGTGTGGGGGATGTGGAGAAGATTACTGCAATAAATGTGATACATTGGATGAAGTATGTAGAGGTTGTGAATTGGCTCTATGCAATGAATGTACATTAAAGAATACATGTACACATTGTGA
>Ga0214479_100816_pt1 | contig 15842 bp, 10 predicted proteins | sample M1_20Mar14CPVII9_5_FD_165054 | JGI IMG/M metagenome (GOLD analysis project Ga0214479, IMG submission 165054) | Marine eukaryotic communities from Monterey Bay, California, United States - M1_20Mar14CPVII9sort6BwellE14 | ecosystem: Environmental > Aquatic > Marine > Unclassified | place: USA...
GGAAAAGTGCTGAGCTGGGAATCAACCACGGGCGGTTGTGGTTATTTAAGCCCACTATATGGATATAATAATGGATACATAAAGAGTGGGACATTTTGTCGCACTATTTTCAGGGAATAATACATAATATCCGTCCGAGGCCGATTAAAGAAGCAGCACTGGCATTATCCCTTTTACATTCATCGAGGTTATGCCTCTCGATTCTTTGCAATGGAATGACGGCGTCAATAAGCGAACGAGAGCCAGCCCCCCCGGGAGCTTTTAACGGTACCGACGACTGATTAAAAAACCACAAGGGAAAGGCTGATTATGAGAGTTTGACAGTGACTACTACGATTGATATGTGTGTCATTAGCTGCTCCTTTTGCTATACAACTGACTATTGATTAAATAGACCAAAGCTTTAATCGTCATGTAGAAGAATATAGAAATCAGTAGCCCCTATGGTGCGTGCTCATATCTGAAGTAGTGCTTTGCGTATAGTATTGCAATAGTAATTGAACGACGATGGTGGGTAGACATGAATCATCTACATCTACTGCATCGAGTATCGATAGCAATGTAGACATGTCAACAACAATAAGAAGCGGTAGATTTACAACCCGTCTTCGTAGTCTAAGCAGAGGTAGACGCAACAATAGTATACCTCGAGGACGTAATCGTAGTTTGAGCATTAGTAGAAAGACCAAGACGACGCTGACAGCGGCTAATGAGGGATATACATTAGATTGGAGCAAGAAAGGCGGCACTTCTAAACCTCTGGGCAGCTCAGTCGAGAGAGGAAGGAATCGTAGTTTGAGTATTAGCAGAAGAAAGAGTTCCTCCGAGGGATATGTTATACTCGACGGCAAGAGTTTGTCCGTCGGAGAAGCATCGTCGACAGCTCGAGAGGTAGACGAAGATGATCGACTAACACAGATGATGACTGCTGAGATAGAAAGGGTATTGGAGGAGCGGAGAGTATCACATGATACCAGCAATAAGACACACAAAGATACATCAACCGCTTCACAGCTCAATCAACAGCAGTATGAAGATACAATACAAAAACTGAAACGTCGTCTATCCAAGATGGAGAGTAAACTACAAACCCAAAGTGAATCACAAACAGAAGAAGTAAACAAATGGAAAGAACGGTTCTTCCATTCTTGTGATCAGTTGGAAAAGATGGCAAGTAAGGCCGAGGTACAAACCAAGTCATATATGAAACAAGTGAATGATATAGCAACAACACACGACGAGCTAGTACAACAAGTTGATCATTATAAGATTGAGAATTGTGAACTATTAGCTAAATGTGATCGTCTAGCACATAAATGTGATCGATTAGAGGTATCAGAAAGTAAGCTTATGGAAGAACGGACAAGAGAACGTCAAGTCTATGGAGACATTTGTGAAGAGAATGAGATACTACAGGAGTCTGTAGAGGAGGCGATGCAATTAGTTAATAGTATGGGTAAGAAAATGACATCATTTGTTGAGGCTCATGAATCATGTGTTCAAGATTATGAAAACAAGTTGGCATCGTTGAGAGATGAGCTAAATCATCAACAGCTTATTGCTTTACCAACAATGGAAGAGTCATCTAGTTCTTCTTCATCGTCTTGTGATGTGAAAGAGAAGGAGAATGATAGTCTACAATCCGAGATTGCAAGATTGAACACTGAGAATGAAGAAGCATACGAGGTACTGAGGATACTTCAGCAAGAGATTGAGCTTCTTCGTAACCAAGCCAAGGCTAAGACATCCTCCAAATCAAAGCCACAAACCAACTCGTCAGCTGAAAAGGAAGAAGAACGAGAACAGGAAGATCAAATAATCAAAGCAGATCGTACATTACAACAAGATCTAATGTCCATCCTATTAAACAATCCAAGTGAAGTGAAGTCTCTATCATCCAACACTGGACCATGTCACATATGCAACAATGAAGACCATCCAACGCTACGATGTTCCTTCCTTAATGCTACTATGATACCAACTACCATTCATGACCGTTTCAAAGCTTTAAAGTTTAAAGAAGAGAATGGATTGCATAATTTAAAGTTGAAAGAGGGTAATGTCATAGTGGATATTGATCGAATATGTAATGCTCATCCTCGAGCAGCATAGGCCAGGGCAAGGGGAACAGAGGATAGATGATAGATAATCTATAACTTTAGTAGGATACTTTTTGATATTTATTGACTGGGACTTTATCATATATACTATGACACCAATAAAGGGGAGACTCAAGAAACAAAGCTACAATTTGAGTGATGCCAACTCTTTCCTCAAACTCTCCTCACTCTCCATCTTCTTCTTCTGATCATCATTCAACTCAACACCACTAGCCAACTTGGCCTTTATCTCATCAATCTGTTTCAATACCTTGTTAATCTTCTTGGCACGCTTTGCAGGGTCTGCCTTATTGGCTTCTATTCTTGCCTTCTCTTCCTCCTTCTTGCGTTGCTCAGCCTCGGCTGCTTCTCGTTCAGCCTTTTCTTTTGCCAATCGTTGCTTCTCACGTCGTAAAGCCGATTTTGACTTTTCACCATCCCCTCCTCCACTTCCTACTACACTTGCCATGCCAACTGGTCCCGATCGTTTGGTAATCTTAACACCTGATACATTTGCAGCACTACCATCACGTTCTTGTCTCATTCGTTCAGCGAGAGTACTCCCTCCTCCTCTACCTGCACTGCCCTTACGAGCACCTGGTGGAAGATAGGCTCCTCCTCCACTGCCGACAGTACGACCTTTTGGTGGAACATATGCCGCAGCAGCAGGTTTGGCCGTCTTTGATGAAGCATTCTGAGATGTTAACTTGGCCAAGGCACTTTTGGCAGCTTCTCCTTTCAACTCGACATATCGTCTTGGTGGTGGACTCTGTGGCCGATCGGGATAGTAATAATACTCCGTCTTCTCCTCACTTGGAAATGGAGCGGGTACAAACTCAGCACAGAGTAGCTTGTCAGGTTTATACCTTGAATTGTCCCATGGTAACTTACTTTCATCAACTAACGATCCATCATATCGATATATATGCACACCATTATCAACATTCATTCTTGGACTTGTAGTACTAACGAGATAGGTACGTGAATCGGGAGACCATTGATGCCCAACAACTGGTGATGTTGATATTATACTCAAGTCGTCCTTGATTGTTACATACTTTGTCTCCCCGTCAACTCGTTCTTTCTTACCATTGTCATCGAGGATTATATGACGGGGTATGTTCTTACCCTTGTTACGATCGTAAAAGTCCATACCACCTGCTAAGTTACCATATCCGCCACTAATCAAGAATCGACCGTGTGGACTAACATCCAATGTATTACGGTGTGCTTTTGTGAGAAGAGAGAGAAAAAGAGTTGATGTTAGTTTTTTGTACACATCATATTATAACAAAAAAGAAAACTACCAACTTACCCCTTCCCAAGAGAAATGTTGGTTCACCAGTTACACCATGATGTAAACTAGTCAATGCCGGCATTCTACCAGATATAACAGCAAAAGGTACAGGGCCATTAATACTAGGATTGGTAATCCATGAAGCACTAACAATCGGTACAGTGCCCTGTGTCGTTTTTGTAGATTCACTTGGTAATGGTACTGATATGGCACTACCATATCCCGGTCGCTTATTATCATTTTCCAATAGTAGGAATAAGTGTGATGATCCATAGTATGATTCACCTGTGGCATCAATCGATGTTGATGTAGTAACTAATGCTGAATCGGCTCGAGGTGACCATTGCACGATTGCTTCCTCGGCCGAGAAGAGTGATTTCGATGCTAGTGATGGTCCAGATGGGATGTTGGTGTCGTCTTTTAATTTGGATGATTCACGTCCCATACGATCGGGATAACGTAATAAATCTATCCGCGCTGGTTTGCCCTTGACACACGGTATGAAGGCTGTTAAGAGATACTTCTCCTCCTCTTCTTTACTACTTGATGTGGTGTTTGATGGATAACCCTTAACATCAGGTAAACTAAACGAAGCAATATTCTGACAACGTACTTTACCAACTCGATTAAATGTACTTGGATTATATATATGTACCTCATTGGTAACTAAATGAAACAATAATGTTTCATCATATGTCCATTGCAATGTTGATAATGTAGCTTTTTTACAACTAAATCCATGTAAGAAAGTGCCTGTTTCTGCATTCCATATCTTTAAATTTCCATTGGTTGTTGATGCCGAGTTTGGACGTTCCCATGTTAAGATGTAGGATCCACGAGGTGAACATTTGGCAAGTTGTATTGCTTTACTATCAAGCAAAAATGGTGTTGTACTACTACTGCTGCTAGAATCAGAGTTGAAATCACACTTGATTAAACCAACATTTGCATCATGGATATATGCACAGCTACCGTTAGGGTTTAAGAGATGGAATGTTGATTTACCCTTGTACAATGTATTACCACCATTGGATGACGATTGCAATGATGATTGTGTGGATGTGGATGAAGTATCGGGCAATTGGTACAATTCTACCGCCTCCTTCGATCGTATGAGGAGTTTTACGGGTTGATGTGATGATGCCATCTTCTATTCTTGTTCTGGGTGGATATGTCGGTATTGTACTGTTTGAGCTTGAATTGAGATAATAATGCCGTCGCTACGCTCTCTCTGAATGAGAGTAAAAAAAATCATCTAAAATGAGGCGACAGACAGACCTAAAAGAGGTCTCACCTGACCACTACCATGCTAAATAGTAGGCGGAAACTAATATTACTGTATGACCGTCGACTACCTGCTACAAGTATTCTTAGTATGTCAACAGTCCCTCACATGGGATATGCAATCAGTAGAGTGCACGTAAAAAATTAAGAAGAGGATGCCAAAAGGATACTGCAGAGGACATCGGCGTCAAATGAAAGTAACACTAGTATTACTTATCATACACTTATATGATCTCATTGACTGTGCAATTATCATTATCTACTTGCTGTTGCATTGCTTGATATACAATGAGATGGTCAAATGGTGTAACAATGTCAACAGTTCATATAGGGTATCCTCCCTATCTACGATCGAATCCTACAGACGATTCGACCGATACGAATGATAATGATATGATATGCCAACAAGTGAATCTAAGAGTAAGACTCAATGAAATGTTCATCAAGAATCCAGAAGTTATGAATCACGCTTCCTCTTCGATCCACCTGACTTCTTCTGGGCATTAGAATTAAACAGATCAGGCAATCTCCGCAGTAGATTGAACATAGTGGACAATCCAGATACTTTCATACCTTTCCAATCGATAGGTGTAGGCCTCCCAATCCAAGTAATAACAGGCGGCATTACTTGTAATTCCATGTCAAGAAACTCTTGCATGTTTGATGTATCATTAGAAAAGTGGGTCTGTAGGATCTTCTGACGAGCAACTTCTGATTTGTCCTTGTTCTTGTTTAGTTCTAATGATGAAGAAAGATGAGGAAGATTCATCTTTTCGTAATGGTATTTATGGAGACCAAGTTCTTCAAGCGTATGGTTGGAGTTGTAGGTATCAATGATTCTTGTTTGATTACAGAGGAGAGTAGAAACAGCTGAGAATCCTCTCGCTGTGATTGAGACTCTCTCCATGCCACTAAAAGAACAGAATAATTCCAATCTCTTCAAGGTCTTGTTATTTGCCAAAGCACTTGTTAATACAGCCAACGTATCATCATTTATATTGTTTCCATCTAAACGAAGTTCTTCCAATGCAAAGCTGGTACTTTGGAGATAACCTGAAAGATCTTGCCAGCAAGTATGTGTTACCGAGCTATTGGAACTCAAATCGAGTTGCTCTAGAGAACTCATTCTCGAAACTAACCGGACCAAGAGTTGTAACCCGTCATCATCAATGCTATTGCAACTAAGATTCAGCTTTACTAGGTCCAAATTGGAATCTTGTAATGTTGTGAATAATGATACCCAAGCTTGAGCAGTAATGTTGTCGGAGTCGTCCACCCGTGAGCTCGATATACCGTTCATATTCAGTGATTTCAAGGTATTCGTGTTGCTCAATAATCTTCCAAGACCACTAATGCCTTCATACCAACTTTATTCCAAGGGATATCAAGCTTCCTCAACTGTATTCCTCTCGTCTCTAACAAATTAAAGAAGGACCGCCAGCCTGTCGGAGTAATTACATCGCTGCCATATAGATTCAAAGACTTTAATGTACCAATCCCAGCCAAAGCAGCTAACCCAGAATCACTGATCTCAGTTTGTTTTAAATCTAAACTTTCTATTGAAGTTTGTGTCAATTGATTGAATAATGTCTTCCAGCCTGCGCTGCTTATGAATTTGTTGCATGATAGATCTAATGCCTTCACTGCCGAGCCATTTAAGGCATTTCCTAGTGTATTCGTTGCATCATCACTAATTCCAGCACCGAATAAATCTAGATTAACCAGCTTGCAGTTTGGATCACGTAAAACTTTTGAAAGTTCATTCCAGCCAACAGAAGTGATGTTGCGGTGACTGTACTTTTTGAGGGATAACGTCTTTATTGAGTTGTTTACTGATAACGCGTCGCATAAAAGTCTTATCTCATCATCGCCAAGTTCATTTTGGGGTAGAAGTAGTTCTTCCAGCTTGGACTTTGGATCTTTGACAACTTTCCACAATACATTAATACCTTGTACTCCAGCACGAGAAATTTCCAATCTCTTGAGACTATGGTGTCCACTTAGTCTTTCAATTAAACCCCAACCAAACTCATCATTTATGCCAAGTACACCGAGTTCAAAGCAAGTAATAGATTTATTTTTGTGAATACAAGAGAAGAAGTCCTGAAGTTGTTGTTTGGTTGGTAAGTTTTGTCCTTCATCTCCCAAAATATAACTTCCTACTGTCCCAGATTGAGACATGTCGATAGCGTTTAGATGTTTATTATTAGCGATGCAATCACCATCCATTTCCCAATCAATACTATTGAAAAAGCATTCATTGCTGTCACGATCAACATTTAGTGATATAGAAAGACGAGTAACACGAGGATCGTGTTCTTTGAGTCTTTGCAATGTTTCATTGTCCAATTTATACCATTGATCATTATTTGTTTCTTCCATCTTGATTAATATGGTGTATGTGTTTTGTATGGAAGATAGATACAATATAATTTTACTATTTGTACCTTATTGTAAATTTTGGGACGATGATGGGCTTAAACTACTGTCTCCGGACCTACACCAACGTAAAGAGGGTTAAAAACTGATTAAAGAGAATGTGTTCGGTACCAATGAGGCTGAATTGGCATACTAATCAATATCCTATTTGGCCATTGCAAAAAAATGATAATTGCAATTGACTCTTGTTTTCATCATCTGAGAACTCCTTTTAGGGTTTTACCACACGGTTCACAAGACCACTACCGCCTTAAAGAACAATATATTGAGTGTATTCTTAGTATATTACCCGCCGAATAGGTATACTAATTCGATCCTCAACAATACTACATAATACGAGAGAAAAAAATGGCAACATAAAGTAGGACAAAAAGGATACCGTAACTTACTTCACTATCGTACATATGACTCTTAAATCTCTACTTTCACATCTACATACATACTTTTATAATCATGTAGTATCTATAATGTTAGAATTATGTCTACCAATTCTTCTAGCCAACATGCTTCCGTCTTTTGTGGACTTGAATCGAACAGGGGTATCTTCCTACCAATCCAAGTTCCAAGCTAAGTAGTCCTGATAAATTCATCAAGAATCCAGAAGTTATAAATCCCGCTTCCTCTTCGATCCACCTGACTTCTTCTGGGCACTCGAATCAAATAGATCGGGTACCCTCCGCAATAGACTATACATTAGAGACAACCCAGAAACATTCATGCCACTCCAACCAACTGGAGGCCTCCCCGCATAGGCCATGACAATAGGCATGGCCTCTAGATCCATGCCAAGTAAGTCTTGGATGTTTGATGTGGTATCATCAGAGAAGTGGGTCTGTAGAATCTTTTGGCGTGCAACTTCTGTCTTGTCTTCATTCTTGTTCAATTCCAAATATGATAATAGATCATCAGGGCGGACTTCCGCCTGAACATTACACAGCATATGATTGGAGTTGTAGGTATCCATAATGCTTGATTTATTGCAAAGAAGAGTTTTAATAGCTGCCCATCCCCTTCCGGTTATGAAAATACCATCGTCAGTATCATCTTCAGAATCACTAAATGATTCTTTATACAAATTAAGCATCTTCAAGGTTGTGTTTTGTGTTAAAGCGTTTGTAAAGCCAATCAACGTATCATCATCTATGTTGTTATCGGATAAACCAAGTGTTTCTAATGCAAAGTTGGGACTTTGGAAGAATCCTGACAGCGCCTGCCAGCCAGTAGGCGTCACCCTTATATTACTTCCCAAATTGAGGTATTTTAAAGAGGTCATGCTTGAAACTAACCGTATTAAAACCCGTATCCCTTCATCGTCAATGGTGTTACTACCAAGATTAAGCTTCACTAAGTTCAAGTTGGAATCTTGTAATGTCGTGAAGAATCTCTGCCATCCTCGTGGAGTAATTGAAACATAGCCACCAGAAACATTTGAGTATGACATGCCATCAATATCTAGTATTTTTAAAGCGCTTCCACTAATACTCAACACACTCCCCAGAACATCAATCCCTCCATTGGCAATGTTGTTATATGAGAGGTTGAGTTTTTTGAATTGCATTCTCCTCGTTTGTAGTGCGGTGAAGAAAGACCGCCAGCCTGAAAATGAGACCGATTCGTTACTGTTATACATATCCAAGGACTTCAGGGTACTAATACTAGCCAATACAGTTAGACCATCATCGCCAATGTCATTATACGTGAGGTTCAGATGTTCTACCGAAGTTTCAGATAACTGTCTGAGTAAAGTCTGCCATCCGATGTGACTAATAAGCGTGTTATGGCATAGATCTAAAGCCTTCACTGATGAGCCACTAAGCGCACCACCCACAATAATTGCTCCTTCATCAGTTATATCATTCCAACTTAAAGATAGTTTAGTCAATTTGCAGTTGGGATGTTGTATAACAGTTGAAAGTGCTCTCCAACCAACAGAAGTAATTTGACTGTTACGTTCGATGTCTAGCTTGTTTAATCTACTATTGCCCAATAATGCACCAGACAAATACCGCATGTCCTCATCATTGAGATAGCAATTTGAAAGACGAATATCTTTCAATTTCGAATTAGTGTGTGACAATACTTTCCCTACGGCGGTGAGTCCTATACTTCCCAATCTGCCATATTCGATTTCTAATCTCTTGAGACTGAGATGGGCCTGTAGACCTTCAATTAAACTCCCACCAAACTTGTTAGCAATTGTAATCGAACGAAATGATAACGCTGTAATAGTTCTATTCCGATATATGCACGAGAAGAAGTCTTGGAGTTGCTGTTGGGTTGGTAAGTTATCTCCATCCTCTCCTAAACTGTGTTTTGAACCGAATTCATAATATATCTTCAGTCTCTTGAGATGTGTATTATTAGCAATACAATCTCCGTCCTCTTTCCAATCGAAGTCTTTAAAATAAGATTCACCATCGTCATGCATGATCTCGAAACTTATTTTGACAGCCGTGACACTCGGATTTGGAAGTCTTTGCAAAACTTTCTTATCCAATGTGATATAACTATACTTATTCTCATCATCTTCATCATCACTATCCTCATCTTCAATGATATTGTTATCATTTAAATTATCCCTATTGTTCCCAACAAGATCGATTTGATTGTTCGTTTCGTCCATCTTGTTTAATAACGGTGTTGTATTTTGTATAGACTTATTAGATAGGTGTACCTATTTGTTTGTGATAAAGTGATAATAGAAGATGAAGGGATCAGAATACCGCCTCCGGACCGACACTAGAAAGAGCGTCAAAAACTAATTTATTGAGTGTATTCTTACCTATATACCAGCAGCCGGACTGGTATTATTCAATCCTCAACACCCGCCATTAATTGTTTGGCCAAGTACCCCCCCCCCTAAGGATACCGATTTTCACCAACAAAAACCAACACCAATGAAAGAGCTCATCTGCTTCTGGCACTGCTCATCACCTGTATAATGCTGAATTGCAATAGTACTTAACCACCGATTACTCAGTACTGCGATGATTGACCTCCTTCTTTATTTTATATGAGGATACCGAAGGAATGCTGATCACTGCCGCAACTTCACAACCTCTTATATTCATAACAAAAACTATTTTAAGTAGGTGCCATAGTTGAGAAGCGCTTCTTCCAACATTGTTAGTTAGTTAGTTTAGATTTACCGACCCCCAAATATAGCCGTACCTCCCAACGAGGAGGACGGAGGTAGAGCTTTCAACCCCGTCGTTTCCTTCGTCAACTCCTCCTTCAATATACTCGCATCTCGTACATCCTTATTAACTATATTCCCAAGACGTTCCATACCCAATCGTTGATCATTCAATACATTAAATAATGCCACCTTATCCTCCGTTTGTAATGGATCTTCCGTGGTAGTAGTACTATGCTGTCGTTGGGATTCAATAGTAGCACCTCTCATCCTCCATACACGTGCTTGAAATTTACTTCGTTCTTCTAAATCAATTAATGCTTTGTCAACTAATGTAACTTGTTGAATTATTTCATTTAATTTTTGTTGTGACTGTACTTCTGCAGATTGTGTAGGTTGATTCATACAACGGATAATTTCAACCTTTCTCATAATTTCTAATAATCGACGTCGTAATACTTCTTGTTCGGAATTGGAATGTTGAATTGATGTTTGGGATGATTTTGCTGCCTTTTCTAAGAATTGGAGTGTTTCACGTAACTTCTTGGCGTGTTCTGCTAATGAATTGGCTTTATCTTGTTGGGATACTATACGTGAATGTAACGCTGGTGCACCAACTAATGGTGTTGGCATTAATTCGTTTGTATCTGGATTACGTGCTAGTGCCTCATTCCATACTGAATTACTAATATGTGGTGGTTTTGGTACTGATAAATGTCCACCGCCCTGACTATGTGAACGATGTTCGGGTGGTAACGCGTCATACAATATAGCCGTAAAGGCACATAGTGAAGAGGGAGTGTTATTACTAGCCAATGCAGGATTACGTGGATCAGCTGCAGTGGATGAATATTTGGCATGTAAGTTGAAGATTGCCTCTTCGATACGTGCTGTTTCTTGACGTTGTGATGCTGATTGATGTGCATGTAATGCTGCTTGGTGTGGATTATATTGTTGTTGTTGGGGTTGTTGTGGTTGTCCAAATGGAGCTGGGGCAGGTTGCGGTGTTGCACCGAACAATCCACCTGATGGGGCTGGTGACGGTGCTCCGAATAATCCCGTAGTAGCAGGTGCTAAATGTGTTTTATGAGAAGAGAGTATTGCGTTTAGTGAATGTTCATGGCAGTATATCTAATGAGAGTTGACATTTTAAATCAATTACCTGGAGTTGGTGCGCCAAACAGTCCACCGCTCGGTGCTGGGGCTGAGAAAACAACAATATATTGAATTTAATATATTAATGTAACTTAAATAGATATCAAACAATCTTCTTATACGTACCAGGAGCACCAAATAATCCTGTCGTTGCTGGTGCTGGGGCTAAATTAGAGATGAAAAGTTGTTTATTAGATAACAATATGTCCAACGACAATATAGCACAATATGGACTAAAAGATGAGCTACAGCACATCATTATATCCTTACCAGGTGCACCGAATAAACCAGTAGTAGGCGCAGGAGCTGTTTATACATAAGGCAGTGGCAAAAACAAAAAAAATGAACACATGATGTGCACTTTTGTGAGACATATGTGATATACTATAGCATATACCCCACAAAACACAAATCAATTGTAACATACCAGGATTTGAACCAAACAATCCACCACCACCCGCAGCAGGCGCTGCAGTATTAGTATTAGTATTACCAATAATAGGAGGGGGGTTTAAACTAGGTGCCGGTTGAGATGCAGCTGGTGGTGTTGATGGATGTTGTGTATTTGCTGCCGGTGCACCACCGAATGAAAAACCAGTTGCTGGTGCAGGAGTTGTGGATGCCGCCGCTGATGTGCCTTTACCGAAGGTGGCGGTTGTATTGTTACCCCAAGTTACCATCGTAGTTGTTTATTTTTTGATGAGTGATGAGATTTGTGATTTGAGATTTCACGTGACTGTGACTGGTTGTGAGAGTTGAGTTGTTGAATGATTGATGCGATATCCTCTCAAGGTTAGTGCATCTATCGATGGTAATGATTCAATGTATCGATCGTCATCGGCAGTGGGCTTTAGGTGTAATAGGGTGCTACTCTTTCAAATGGTGGTGACCTCGTGATTGTCACTCATGTAGCTGTGAGGAATTACTGTGAGAGAAAATTGTGTTTCACAGCAAAGTTTCAGTTGTTATTGTTTATCGATTAGTAGGTATAGCAAGCGCCTTCATACACTGAGAATATACTCAATACATTGTTTTTTTAATGCACTTTCCATCAGTGTAGGTCCGGAGGTAGTATTCTAAGCCCCTCATCTTCTATATCACACATAAACTTGAGCTTTAGCATTACAATTACAAATTACTTACCATAGTATTACTTGTGTCTACAATGGAAGAAACAAACAGTCAAGAAGACGGTTCCAATAATGTGATCGATGAGGATACCATTGATATTGGAGAAGATAACAACGAAATAGAGTTAAACAATAATGTTTTGCAAAGGCTCAAGCAGAATGATCCAACTATCATCAATTTATATATTCGCGGTATCGATAGTGTTGATTGGGAGAAGGATGGTGATTGTATTGCCAGAAATACACATATCAAGAGACTGCGTCTTTATAGTGGATATCCTAGTGATTGGGGAGAGGAAGGACCCCATATACCTTCTAAACAGCAACTTCGAGGTTTCTTCTCGTGCATATATCGGAACAATTCCATTAAAGCGTTATCTTTAAGTTCAATTCAAATTGTTAATAGTTTTAGTGGAGGGTTAATTGAAGGGTTGCAAGGCCATCCCAGTATCACCGGATTAGAAATAAGATGTGGAACTCTAGGAAGTATCGGATGTGAGGCATTAGGGAAAGTATTGGAACACCCAACGTCCAAAATGAGGGACCTTAGTCTTTTTAATTGTCATCTTGATGATAAGGGGTTTGGTATTGTATGTGATGGATTATTAGGTAACAGTTCAATAAGTAGTTTATCGTTTACCAGTAACAAGATATGTACGATTGGATGGAGTGGACTTTCAAAAGTTCTGCGGGATGCAAATCGCAAAATGAGTAGATTGAATCTAAGCGACACCGAGATGAATGATGATACAGTTAATAAGCTGGTGACCTCTTTATGTGACTCGCAACTTGAGGCCTTGGATCTTTCGTCCAACTATTCTATCAGTAGTGCAGGTTGGCAGATATTGTTCAATCAAATATCAACTTCAATAATACAACTGAATCTTCAAGGCAATAATATCGATAATGCTAATCTAGCAGCATTAGCTAATAATATTGGCACATTGAAAGTATTGGATCTAAGTGGCAACAGTCGTACAATTACTCCATCAGGCTGGTCATCCTTTTTTGACTCGTTAGAAACAAGAGGAACTCAGTTAAAAGAGTTTCATATATCCGATAACAATGTGGGGGGTGTAGGAGCTGCTGCTCTCGTTAGTTTATTGGGAAGTATGACTACATTGAAGGTATTAGACATGAATAACATATCCAATATTTGTCCGCGGGGATGGGAAACACTGTTCACATTATCACAAGGCTCCAACTTGGACTTAGTGAATCTATCTCTCAGATACAACAGTATTGACGATAGAGGAGTGCAACTTTTAGTTCAGTTTGTTTCAAATATGAGCTCTCTAAAGGAACTACATTTGGATTACAATGGCTTGGTAACACCTACTGGATGGCAAGCTCTGTCTGATCTCCTCCAAAGGTCCAACGTTGCATTAGAAAAACTTGATATAGAAGGTAACAATGTGAACAATGATACGGTGGTTGCATTAGCAGTTGCCATGGAACACGTTAACAAAACTTTGAAATCACTTTGTCTGTACCAAGAACCCGTATCTATGGAAGAAGATGAGGAAGGTGACAATTTGATCACCGAGGGAGGATGGGAGGCTATTCGAATTCTTCTCTGCAACAGAAATAGTATCATCCACACCTACAACTCCAACCATACACTGCAAGAACTTGTTCATGATAGTTATTTTCAGGTTGAGATGAATCTTCCTGATGACCTAACTTCTTATTTGGCAATGAATCAAAACAAAGACAAACAAGAAGTTGCACGTCAAAAGGTTTTGCAGACTCACGCATCAAACATTCAAGAGCTCCTCGATATGGAACTTGAGGTGATGCCGACGGCTATTGCTTGGATTGGAAGGCCATTGCCTATTGGTTGGGAAGGTAAACAAGTATCTGGATTGTCTCTTTTGTACAATGAGATGAGAAGATTGCCAGATCTGTTTGATTCTAGTGGCCAGAAGAGGCCAGGTGGAGCCAAAAGGAAGCGTGATTTATAACTCTTCTATTTGCAGCAGTTTCTAGACTAGTAGGGGGTCCAGCCCTATAAAGTTCAGATTTTTAAATTGCCTTATAAAGATCAAACTTTGTTCCAAACAACTGAACTATATCCCCTTATGATATTCCTAGAGTTTGGTTTTATTATATGGTCCACTTCCTTGCCTACTAGGACCGCCAAGTAGGCATTCATATCATGGTCAAAAGTGTATCACCTTCGCATAAGATACCGATTTCCCCTCAGGTCTTGGTCACTTAACCACTAAAAATGGGTTGAAAAGTTACATAAATAACCAATCTACCTTGTAGTAGTATGAATACTAATAGCGGCGCCAATACACTATACCTTTATCCCATATATCACAGATACGTCGTCCACAACATACTAGATGAGGTAGCGACGTCATATCTGGCGCACCACTATTGTAAAGCTAGAAAAAACAACTAAGATACCGGCGATGAGTTTTATACCTACTCATCTATAGGATATGTGGTCTATGGCCGCCTATCGTCCATCTATCACCGCGGTTATTACCCCATAGCCGTGGTATAATATGGTAGTCGATTTGATACGGCAGAGGTAGTGTAGGAGGGCGATAAGGCGGTCTATACTGGTCGTATCCCTTATTTATCATTTAAGAAAAATTGATGCACATCATGTGTCAAAGTGTATTAGAACTGAATTGAAGTAGTATACATAATAAAACACATTATCTAGCTTTAGTTTAACAGTTAATTAATGCATTAGAGTGCTATTTTATCGGTCTACTACCATTATATAAAGTATATTAGCCAGTACCAACTTTGAATGTTGAAACAATCTCATTTAACACAATTCCAAAACAATACCAATTGGGCTTTATGTGTCACCTACATCCCCCTCTTTAACCAAAACCCGTCTGATACCATTGGTTGATTGTTATGCGAGCTGGTTGGACTATTAATCCATGCCAAATAGTGAGTTATACTCCTTAATCCACCGTGCCAACTATTTTTTTCATTTAAAGTTGATGTATGAAAAATGTAAGGAGAGACCAAACCTGCCCCATCCATTGCAATACCCACTAGAAACCCTTATAAATAACCAACAAAAGCGTATTATCAACGGATATGGGAGGGAGGTATTCATTGGAATGAGTAATGATAGGGTGGAGGTCGAAATTGACATTAATAATTAATAATTGTAGAGTGGTGTATTTGAGTAATCGGCGGCGTTATCGACCATGGATCACGCCGCCGCGCCGTCAATATCAAGGCATAGGTCAATAGTATTGTTTTGGAATTGTGTTAAATGAGATTGTTTCAACATTCAAAGTTGGTACTGGCTAATATACTTTATA
>Ga0214479_100820_pt1 | contig 15808 bp, 15 predicted proteins | sample M1_20Mar14CPVII9_5_FD_165054 | JGI IMG/M metagenome (GOLD analysis project Ga0214479, IMG submission 165054) | Marine eukaryotic communities from Monterey Bay, California, United States - M1_20Mar14CPVII9sort6BwellE14 | ecosystem: Environmental > Aquatic > Marine > Unclassified | place: USA...
TGAATTGTGTCAAAAGGTGATTAAATATGTATTATAGGATGGCAGGATGATATATGCACTCAATGACCTTCTGAGGACTAACTTTGGACTAACTTTTCCTAATTTAGGACTTACTTTGGACTAACTTTGGACTTTGACTAAGTTATTAACTTTTAGACTTGCACTTTGCACTCTTGACCCTCTAAGCTACAGTAGGTGGCCCAATATGAACAAAGCCACACTCTTGCCATGTTCATATGGATTATATCAAAGCTCTAGACATGTGGCTTTTCGAACTAGCTGCAACAGAACAACACATTGCTGTTTGCAGATCTCGGCCCCAAAAGTTGATCTCACAAAACTTCTCTAGCGTTGAAGCATCCAAGTGGCCTCAGTTGTACTACTAAAACCAATTCACACCACATCACAGGATGCCAGGTATCTGGTAAGGTGCAAATTTGAAGCTCTAACCAAGCTCCATCATCCACTTTGCACCGAATGGTCCAACATTAAAGAGGCTGAGATATGTGGTGAGGATGCTTGAGATATTCTAAACACATGTCAGTACGAGTGGTATAGGGTTAGGATGTGTCATATGAGGCATGGGAAGGAGGGCAGGGAGGAATCTCAAACAGACTCAGAATAGATTGAAGGGCTTTAACAGTATATAAAAGTAGAGTAACTAGATTTGTTTATACATATGTTATATCATAATTCCAAACAATCAAATAATAATAACACGGTAGCCATACGAAACAGCTCACTATGTTTGTCAACCTCAAAGAATAGGCTGTAGTAAGAGTATGTAATGCCTTGTACCTTGGCAAGTTCCATTTTATTAGCACTGTTCAACTGGGTCTGGATAACTTTTGCTTTCCCAGTTTGGACATCATTGTATTGCCTATTCATCTTGATTGCAGAATCAATATGCCTATTAATCTTTTTCATTGTAGGAGTATCATTGTTATCCCAAGAAGCCCCGTTGGATAAGAAAAGATCCAAAAGGGTATGATTCGAATTGTATGTATTCTCAATAGATGATACGTCATTCAGAAGTTTCAGTATTGTACGATATCCAATATCTGTGATTTTGTTTCCAGTCAAACAAAGATTTGTCAGTGTGGTATTGCGTTTGAGTGAGTTGGCAAGTATCTCTATGTCCTCATCATCAATATCAGTTGTATGTAAGTGAAGTTTTGTTAGTGATGTTTCTTCTTGTTGAAGTATGTTAGATAATTCCACAATCCCTTTTCTACCAATACTGTTCCTATTTAATGTAATCTTCTTTAAATGAGGCAGTATAACACTACTCAAGTTCAAGGCGGAGATGTCTGTAATGTCACACCGACAAAGAACAAGCTCTTCGATTGGTCCTCCACTCAGTGCTTTTACTAAAGATTCAAATCCCTGACTATTAATGCCGATGTTTGCAAAAGTGATAATGCTGAGCTGCGGAGAATTCTGCAAGAAAGGTGACATACTTTGTACAATTGAACTCGCAGTAACTTCTTTAGCAGTCCAACGACTACTAAAGTTTATTGTGTCGATGGAATCACTTCGTATCAACCCTTGAAACAGCAATAACATATTTTCATCAGTGAGATTACAATTCACTAATTTCATAACACTCAAGTGAGCATTATTAGCAATATAACGACCTAGCAACTCCCATGCCAACTCGCTTAAACGAGGAGTATTTTCACCACTCAAAACGAATAGATTTACATTTGGGTTGTTGTGTTTTATTTCATCTACATGTCTCGTGAATGAAGAAGAGATGCCGGTATGCTCTCCAAATGCTAGCTCATGCTGTTTCTCGGTATCGGCGTTGACAATATCATTTACTATCATTCTGAATACTCTTGTATTGCAAATAGAAAATTTGTGAAAATGATGCGTAGGTAAGTATGTAGTACTTCTATTACACCAAGAGCTAAAACCGCTGATGCGTAGGTAAGTAGTACTTCTAATATTCATATTCATATATATGTCTTACACCAAGAGCTAAAAACCCCCGCTACTTCAATGATACTGCCAACAGTTATACTAATACTTCATGGAATGAACAAGGTTTTGGTGTAGTGAGATTGTTTACCTCAACTTTCTATCTTTCTAATAATATCGTCTACTATCATCTCTCTTCTCATGCTACTAGGAGACTAGGAACTAGGAGATTCTCCTACTAACATACCACTCTTTTCAATACATTATTATTATTAGACATTGAATATGCAATGTCATGAGGGTTCAAATTTCAAATAGTTTGTAGTAATCCTTCTCATCATTTCCTTCTCATCACCCACGAGGTGCACCTCTCATACACACACACATTACTATCAGCCTTCTCTGTTGTTGGCCGCGATGATGGAGTCTACTACTGAAAAATCAAAAAGCAGTGCAAACGATGGTGAAGAATGGCTACAAGTGAATAATAATGTCAACTCTCATAGTAAACTATCAACATTTGCAACAAACAACGATGAGGAGTTGCAATCTCTATCCTCCCATACTGATGGCGGTGGTAAAAAGAAGAAGAAGACTAAGTTTCAATCATTGGAATTGGGTCATGAAGATAATCACAGTTACTCATCAGATGATTCAGAATCGTCAAATTCAGATGAACTAACTGATAATAATCAATATGAACCAACGATATCCGATCATATATCTGGCAATACTTCGTCATTAGTATCAACAATCATATGGCGTACTAAAGAAAAGATACGTTGTCGTGTCTTACTACTATTGGCTACATTACTAATAATTATATTAATAGTGTATACCAAACAAGGTGACGGTATCTCATTATTAAAATCATCTAATAATGATAAGAAGTCACATCCTCCCGGTGCGGTCGGTGTTGGACATGCATCCTACGATGCTATTGAATCAACATATTTATATGAATACAAAGCACAATTAAGTTTATATAGACATCGTACTACCGGTGCTGAGTTTTTAACATTTGTTCCAGAGAGCGGTGCAGCCGAAGGTAGTTTTGGTAGTAGTAGTAATGAAGGTGGAAGTGGATATGATCCAAAGCCTGATAAAGTATTTGGTATTGCATTTCGTACTAAACCGGAGAGTTCTACTGGTGTTCCACATATCTTAGAACGTGAGTAGTTTGTATGTTAGTGTTGTGTGTGTTGTGCATTTAATCTCACTCACATACTTCTGTTACTACTAGACTCGGTATTATGTGGATCAAGGAAATATCCATCTCGTGATCCATTTGCACATTTATTAAAAGGATCATTACAAACGTTTTTGAATGCCATGACATATCCAGATAGAACTGTTTATCCAGTGGCAAGTCGTAATAGAGCCGACTTTCGTAATCTAATGGATGTTTATCTTGACGCTGTATTCCACCCGCGGGCTGTGGAAGATGAAGGATGGTGGGTATTACGACAGGAAGGTTGGAGATATGATGAAGTTGGTGCTGAGGAAGAAGAAGAAGATGCAGAAGAAGATGAAGATAATAACAACAACCGCCACCTTGACAATAGTGAACGTGCCGAGTTTGAATACAAGGGTGTAGTATTCTCCGAAATGAAGGGCGCCTATTCCGATCCAGAAGGATATTTAGATCGTATTACACAATCATTACTGTTTCCTGATAATCCATATCATTTCGATTCGGGTGGTGATCCAGCAATTATACCAACGTTGACTCGTGATGAGTTTGTGGCATTTTATAAAAAGTATTACCATCCAACGAATGCACGATTATTTGTGGCAGGAGATGAATCAGATGTATACGACGCTTTAGGCAGGGCTGATAGATACATGAGTCCAATGGGATATAATCCAGAATCACGATCTGATTCTATAATCAATTATCAACCGAGAAAGTTTAAGAATGCCATAAGAGAGCGTAAACCATTTGCTGTCGCTGCAAGTGAAGAGGGAGATGAATCAGGAGGTGATACCGAGAAGCATATGCTTTGTGTGACATGGCTAATCAATACACAACCACTAAGCCCCATGATGGAATTAGCATGGATTGTATTGGATAGTTTATTGCTGGGTAAGCCCTCATCACCATTACGAAAGGCATTAGAGGATAGTAATTTAGGTGAGGAGACGATTGGCGGAGGATTAGATGATGAATTACTACAATCAACATTCGCCATCGGTATGAAGGGCATTGAAAATCGCGAAAAAGTGAATGAATTAGAAGACTTAATAATGGCAACACTACACGAGATTGACTCGGATGGATTCAATCAAGATGAGATTGAGAGTACCATGAATACAATTGAGTTCCAATTGCGTGAAGGCGGCGGTGGTTTAAGAGGTATGGAAATCTTCCTAGGTGCTCTATCAAAGTGGAATTACGATCTTAGTCCAAGGGATGCGTTAGTATACGAAGATGCATTAGATCAGATGAAGGAGGAAATCGACAAGACTGGCTCAAATGTTTTTCAGACTATGATTCACGATAGTCTGCTCGGGAATAATCACCATGTTGTGTTGGAATTGTACCCTAGCACTACTCTTGAAGCAGAGCAGTTACAGGATGCAAAGATTCAAATCTCAAGAGCACAATCGAGAATGAGTGATGAAGAGTATGAAAGTGTCATCAAGGAAGGTAAAAAGCTAAAGCAACTGCAGGAAACTGAAGAGACTCCCGACGTTATTGCAACCAACCCTGCATTAAAGATTTCAGATATAGATCCTACGCCTATCGAGTATCCAATTCATGTTGAAGAGAATGCATTTAAGTCCGGAATTCGAGTCGTTAGTCATGAGGTAGCTTCCAGTGGTATAGCGTACATTGATATAGGACTTGACGTTTCAATGATACCATATGAAGATATAATCTTATTGCCATCACTCATTACGCTTTTGAATGAAGCTGGCACAAAATCGGAGAATGGTACAGAAATGTCGGATGCAGAGTTCAGGTAAGGATAATCGGCTAGGACTGTAATTCCATTCAACACCACTCACATTCTCCAACTTACTATGTACAGAAATTATGTTGGCAAGGTAACTGGCGGTGTATATGCTTCACTTGAAATAATGTCAGTTAAGCCAGAAGGCCAAGATGATGAAACAAAGGTACTTCCTGGTGTCAACATGCTCACAATGTTATTTATTCGAGGAAAGTGTACCGAAGAGAGGATTCCTGACCTCTTTGACGTGATGGGGAAGGTGCTGGATGAGATCAATTTTGATGACTCACAAAGTATCCTACAGAATGCACTCAAGTCAAATCTTAGCTCAAAGAAGGGTTCGGTGGCTAGTAGAGGTCATAGCTTTGCCAATCAAAGGATAAGAGGTCGCTATTCAGTACGAGGTAAGAGTTGTATGTATATTATCAGTTTCTCTATTCAATGCACTGCAATACCATAACTGACAACTCAACTACACCGTAACAACAACAAAACAGAATTCATTGACGAAAAGCTATATGGAGTGTCTAGCTTAGACAGCTACGCAGAGATACTTGACATGGTAGCCTCAGATTGGGGAAAGTTTGTTGTAAGGCTGAAACGGTTGCGCAACTTGATACTTAACGGCAATCGAAGCGGAGTGATAATGAACTTAACAGGCGATAGAAGAGTCTTGGATATATTGGACAAAGCAGAAGATTTCCTTGCCAACGATTTACCTGTGGACCTTGGCAATCCATCTGAGCCTACTCCCGACTTTCGAGTTGTTGAGCATCCATGGATTGAAAAGGCTAGAGAAGATATGCTTAAATCCAATCCTGTAAGAGATGAGGGAATTGTTGTCTCAACTCAAGTAGCCTATGTAGGAGAAGGTGGGCGCATGTATGATGTCGGTGAGCAAGTCAAGGGCAGTACTTCTGTCGTATCACACTATCTAACAACAGGATATATGTGGGACGTCATAAGAGCAAAGGTAAGCAAAGTCATCATTAAGTTGTTTGTTTGCGTATGATTTACACCATGTGACCAACGGCAACTTATACTTATCTTTCGCCACATAGAATGGTGCATACGGGGCATACTCCAAGTTCTCTCATGAAGACGGAATATCTACTCTCTATACATATCGCGATCCGAATGCACCACAAGATACATTAGATGCATTCCATGATGCGGCCGGCGAGCTCTTAAAAGATGCCAAGTCATCTACCTTATCTCGGAATGATAATGCTGCCATTACTACTGCAATCATTGGCACCATTGGGGGTATGGATGGCTCAGCACTATCCGCAAAAGACGCAGGCTGGGTGGCACTTATCCGATACTTACATGGTGGATCCGCCTTAGGCCGACAGCGATGGAGGAAGGAGGTATTGGATACATCAGTTGAGGACTTTGTTGATTACGGTCATCGCTTAAAGTCTTGGAGAACACCCTCAGTTGCTATAGTTGCATCACAGACTGCTCTTAATGATATGGACAGGGAAATGTCGTTGTTCAAAGCACAGTGATTAGATTTAGATAAGGATAGGAGACACTTTTGACACATAAACCATGTAAAGAAGCATCTAAGTCAACACTCAGCCAAAGGTATAAGGATACCGCTAACCGTATCCTTTTGTTGATGTCCTTTTGTTGATGTAGCCTGATACCCTGTTATCAACAGCAGTGGTGCCTTATCATGCTGATTAAGAATCGAAGGCATTGGTTTGAAGATACGAGGCTAATAATATGATTAGCATCCAAAGGAATCGGCTACAAGACCATCACCATCAAAGATTGAGGTATCCTTGAAGATCGAATCTCAACTCTCAACATATTGACATGAAAAATGTAGAAAAATGACAATGAGGAGGTAGCAAGCTATTACCAACCAACAACAATGACAAAGCTATCACTCCTATCCCTCCTGTTACTATCACCAAATACTAGCTTCTCCTATCAAGATGATATTAGGAGAATATTATTAGCTAATGGCTTTACGCCATCGTCATTGATAACAACACAGACTCAAAATTGTCATCGATCGTCATCTTCTCCGTCATTATCATTCCTCTCCAGGCAACATACTTTGCAATCAAATCATGCTACCTTTCTTCTACCCCGAGGAGGAGATTCTTCATCTACTACTACCTCACTATCATCAACAGCCACCGAAGTAGACATAGGCCCATCACTCGATGTAATATCACAATCAAATTGGGATTTACTTTCAGATCGAGGAAAGGCAGCCTTATCAAAGTTGATTTTGTATGATATGTCAAGTGGTCATGATGGACAGAAGCATGTTTATGCCAATTGGCCTGAGGTTGGTGTGGATGATGATGAGAAGCGTATGTTGGCTGAACAGGTAAGTTATATGTGTTGAAGTGTGTTTGTATGTTTCTTTTGTGCATATCATGTGATAACTTATATTAATATCGATCTAATGGCTCCGTTTGACATGATAATTAGATTGCCGACCTTGATGGATCATATCCAGGAGGATTACCAGCCTACTTAAGTAAAGCCAAGACATTATTACAAGAGTCAGCCGATGCCGTTAATCCATTTGACGAGTTTGAAGCATCAGTACCCCAAGGTGAATCATTATCATACGAAGATCCACACGCCGCTGATGGCGGTATGACATTTTCACAAGCAGAAGAGGCAGGATTGTCAGGTATTGGTCAAACTGTCTTTGTACTAGTTGCCGGTGGATTAGGTGAACGTCTTGGATATTCGGGTATTAAATTATCATTGGAAACGAATTTATGTACCAACAAGTGTTATTTGGAGGTTTATGCCAAGTATATATTAGCAATGCAACGTATGGCACAGTTAAAAACTAATGAAGTTGTCAAAATACCATTAGTTATAATGACAAGTGATGATACAGATCCATTAACACATCAATTACTAAAAGAGAATGATAATTTTGGTTTCGATGATGATCAAGTTATCATTGTGAAGCAAGATAAGGTAGCAGCCTTATCAAATGGTAATGCAGGATTAAGTATGAAATCAAAATGGGAGATTGAAACAAAGCCGCATGGACATGGTGATGTACATCACTTGTTATATAAAACTGGATTAGTCGATAAGTGGTACAATGAGGGTAAAAAGCATGTGATATTTCTACAGGATACGAATGCATTAGTTATTAATAGTGTATTACCTACATTGGGTGTTAGTATTGCAAAAGGATTTCATATGAATAGTATATGCATCCCTCGATTAGCGGGAGAGGCTGCTGGTGCTATTGCTAGGTTGGAACATAAGACTGATCCAGAGAAGGTTAGTCTAGTGTTTGTTGCTTTGTACTTTCTTTTTGCATGTTCTCAACAACCTACTTCTACGTGACACACATGCACATAACACATAGAGTCTTGTCATCAATGTAGAGTACAATCAACTAGATCCACTACTTTCATCCCAAGGTGATTGCAAGGGTGATGTGCCTGATCCATCCACTGGCTACTCACCATATCCCGGAAATGCAAACAACATTGTTATCGAAATGGGTGCCTATGCCAAAACACTAGCAGGTGAAGATAAGGGTGTGGTAATTGAGTTTGTCAATCCAAAGTATAAGGATGATACACGTACCGAGTTTAAGAAACCAACAAGATTGGAATGTATGATGCAAGACATTCCCAAGTTATTCCAGAAGGAGATGGGAAGTGAGGCGAATATTGGTTTTACTATGTTTGATCGTTGGTTTACTTTTAGCCCTGCCAAGGTGAGATTGTGTTGTTGTCGAGTGTTAGGATCCCTTTCAATGTGTATCATATATACTGAACTGATCATATACTCTCTTCTCTTTCAAATTAGAACTCTCTTGATGCAGGTGTGGCAGATGTAAAGAACGGAGGCAAGGCACCTGGCACAATGTCATCTGCTGAATCAGACAAGTATGTACAAAATCAGCGCAAGTTAAAGTTTGCCGGAGTTGATATTGATGTGACAGAAGAGCATGATCTTGTGCCCATTGCCGGTATTCCCTGCACGCCTGGACCACGTGTCATTCTATGTCCAGGATTTGCAATTACACAGCAGGAGGTGAATACAAAGATTGAGGGTGGTAAGATCACACAGCGATCATCATTAGTGTTGGAAGGAGAAGGCTTGAAGGTGAAGAATCTAGACTTGGATGGAGCGCTTGTGATCCGTACTGGACATGATTGTGATGTTACTATGGATGGATTAGTTGTTCGAAACAAGGGGTATGTTACTGAGGAAATTCCTGATGGGGTAGACGTTCCCGAAGAAGTTGCCATTCGAGGATATACAATGAGAAAGGATGAGGCTATGGAAATCATTATTAACGAGCCTGGTAAGTATCACATCGGTGCCGATGGAGAGGTTAAAAAAGTATAGAGTTAACTCTAGCATGCTACATTATCTGTGTAAGTGGTCTAATATATAAGTATAACGTACATGTAAAGAATAATAATGTTGCCGCCCTATCAAGTCTGAACAGGCAGGCCATACTCATCAACTTTCTCCTCCCCACCCCCGGCAGCAACTGGAACTTTACTCGGCACAGACGGTAGCACTGCCGTCTCTTGTAAGTAACTTGGCACATCCTCGCTTTCCCCTATTTCCTCAAATTCATCTTCTAACATATCAAGCTCTGCTTCTAAATCAGCTTCATCGATATCGTCTGGTGTACTGGAAAATGCGAGTTTAGCAGTTTATGAAGATTAAGAGAAACGATAGTAACTTCTGTTAGTACATGTGGGTTACAAAGACAATCAAATAAAGACAAACTAAGTTCAAATGAAGTAGTCAACTTGTCGATACTTCATATTGAACATACCATAACACACAACAAAACAACACACAAACGCGGACTTTCCTAAAGTTTTGTGCTAATGCCTCATTAATCTCTTGAAATTCATCCATTAGTTCAGCCATATCATCAGCTAGTTCATCTACATCATCAATCTTCAAATCTTGTTGTATAGTCTTCTTTAACTCTGTATTAGCAGCCTTCATAGCCGCAACAGTCGACACAGATGCCTTGGCACTTTCAATACCAAATGCCGCTTGATCAATATTAAACTGCTGACCTGCCAATTGATCTCTTTGATTTTCATACATTCGTTTACGTTTTAATACCTCCATTGCACGTTTTTGTATATTCTTCTTGGCGGCGGCGTTCTTTGTTGTTTTTAATTTATCACGATATGCTTTTAATTCTTTATCTAATTGTGATATCTTTGTATCCATTGATTGTATTTGACTTTCAACGCCTGATGATGCCTGTCCCAATGTTGGTGCTCTGTTGTTTGAACATGTAATATGCAGTTTGTGTATACAAATGATATATAGAGATAAGAGGAGATATTAGTTATGAGATACAGGGGCTGATGATAGATAAAATAACTTCACACAAGTTTGAACTTATGTGATATGAGCAAAACTTACGGAGGTCCTGGCGCCTTCTTTCTACCAAATACTCTATTCATGATGTTTTGTATTTTGTTTTTGCAATACTATGCTGCAATATACCTATATCCAACTCCGCTTTTATTCAGTAACTGATCGAGCTGCAAGTTTGGATTTGTGTATGATGACAATTTGATTGATTGATCTTTGAGCACACGACAAAAAGGCAAAAGAAGATAAGGTCTGACAACTTCTTGCGCCTGCAATACAGTAATCTTCAAAATATATCATCGATACCGAAGTAGCAGTTCGTTTGCTACCACCTACCTGTTGATAACTTACTAAATGCATCTTAATTGGTGGTGATATGTGACGTAGTCACGTAAAATTCTCCAATTAATTATTAATGCTTTGTACTGCTTTGTAGCGGATGACGTCAATGATATAATATGCCTAGCCTCCAATCCCTTTTATATCGATGATGATAATCCTGTGATATCGGTCTTAGTATTTGCAACACACGAGAGTATAGAGTAAGAGTGCACTAGATAAACAAAGAGAGAACATCCAACTCAACATATATATATATCAATAATTGCTCTTCATTGGGTCATATTGGGTATATAGGTACCAAAGTGCGGAGATATGATAAGACCCAGCAAGAACGACGGTCAATGCCGACAAGCATCAGGAAAACCAATCATTGTCGTAGTGGGTGCAGGTAGCAAGCACAACATCATAAATAATAATGCAACAGATAATAATTCTGATATAAGATCAACACTCTCTTCCAACGAAAACAATAACGATGACGTGCCGCAGTGGGGTTTAGGAGGAGCACTTGCTGTGCCATTTGCAGAAGAGGGATTCAATATCGTGCTGATGGGAAGGCGATTAGACGTTCTAGATGAGGTGAAACAGTCGATAGAGATTGTCCACCAGCAGTGGTGGAATGACAACAATAATTTCAATTGTGACGAATCGCAGCAGCAGGAGGAGGATGAACAACAGCAACAACAACAACAGCCCATACCCAGGGTGATGTCCATACGATGCGACGTCACAGATGACAAATCGGTCGAACAGGCCTTTCAGGAAGTTGGTACTTTCTTCCATTCAGATTGCTTTATTGATTTAATTATATTCAATGTTGCGCCGCCATATCCCACTAATTTCAAGTTTGAAGGGTGGGGTGACGTATTGCAACCACACCAGATTGACACCGACAACATGACATTACAGTTCGACACTCAAATCAATGGTCTCATCCGTGTATGCAAACAAGTTAATGTCATCCCATCAATGATAGAACGCAAACGGGGATGCATATTGCTACCCGGTGAATCGATTTGCAACCTACATGGCGGCTTTGAGTTTGGTTCCGTGGCACCTGCACGAGCAGCATTGCGGTCGTTGTCACAGAGCATGTTTCAAGCCTATGGACCGATGGGCATTCATGTATGTAATATCAATATTGGTGGGATCATCGATTCGCCCAAAACAAGAACCTGGATGGAGAAGGAGAAACTCACGAATCCTCACGAGATTGCAGTGCAATTTTTGAATGCCTACAAACAACCTTCAACAGTGTGGTCTTATGAAGTAATGCTGACGCCGGGGTTTGCCGCCCGAACGGTGGACAAGCGTATGTAGATAGACAACGATAGTGTCTGTATTCTGCGAGAAATCAATTAATTTCAGTAAACACATCTTATGCTCAGATTAACAACATATGTCTATCTTGATATCATTTGAATATACATATCATATCATTCAGAATGTTCTATAGTCACAGCTTAGTGTTACAATTCTACATATATCTATCGTCTTCTTTTATTTCTCTATATTCTACTTTCTATACACACTAGGAACTCTCTGAGAAAACTTCCCCTTGGCTGTCTCTAGTCAAGGACTATCCAGCCATTTAGCCCCACACGTTTAAACTTCAATGGCTCACAGCCCGCACGCAATCCGGTAGCATTTATTTAGGATACCGTGCGTAGAGATTTAGGCTGCAATATACAGTCGGAGTAGTCTCCTCACTGTGTATATATAACAATAAAGAGCAGTTTGTTTGCTATAAGTCCAATAACTAATCCCACATTTACTGAGATTTACGATGACCTTACCGCCGCAGGAGCCACCACTAACTCTTTTCTCATTTTTATTCTCAACTCTCAATACAACTCCGCTCACTTTGTGGAGGATTGACGACGTCAATGCATCCAATATGCCAGTCTACCAATCACTCAATGTACTTATGTGATATCTGTCTAGTATTATTGAACAAACCTGGTTATATACATGAGCAATAAGTATCACTAAGAAGAGATAATAAGAACAATCCAACTAACTCAACTTAACACATACAATATCAATATGACTGCAAACAACAATAATAAACTACGTCTAATAAATCCAGATCCAATACGAACAACCAACCCACACACTACCTCTTCCTCCACCAATAAAAAGCTATGCGGTAACGGGCCAAACTCCTCCTATAGACATATACATCATCAACGAGGTACAATTGGTACATTCCACATACGATTATTAGAAGCTAATAATTTATCTCGTAAACATTGGAGTGTATTAAGCTTAGGACATTTGAAGCATTTAGGATTAAGTAATAGTCATGGTGAGGTTAGTTCCTTTGGTACCTTGAGGTTGGGATTTTGGCAAGATGATGAGAATGGTGGTGGTAGTAATAGTGATGATCAAGAGGAGAATGTCATGAATAATCAAAGAGCTGGGGATGGATTGAAGAAAAGTAATGATGAAGATGATTGCAACAACAGTGTTTCGTCGTCCTCTATTTCATCTGGCAGTGCTTATCATGAACAACAAATACAACAGCAATTTACAGAAGAAGGAAAATCACCACTAACACCTCTACTGTTTGATCAAGGGTCTATAAAATCAGTAAGCAGTAGTTCAGCGAATGGACTATCTCCATTCCTTCAATCATATCCAACACGGCAACAAACAAAAGCATCATTACTGTCTACTCCTCCTCGGTCTAGCTTGATGCAAACCGAAGATAATGATAAACCACAACAACTGCCCATACCGTCACCATTATCAACAACTAAAAGGAGTACAAACAATAATAGCGGTGCATCAACATCAATATCTTCTTCCTCTCCATCTTTTGGACCATCGCCACCACATCATTATGCCAAAGAAGAATACAAAAGTACAACAGTACATAGTGATAATAATCCAATATGGCATGGTGGATCATCAAACAATACCAACTCAAACAATATGGAATCATCGGACGGTAGTAATACATTTAACATTCCATTACAAAAAGATGATCTGTTACCCACAATACATAATGATGGGGGTAAAATCAAATTAGAAATACGAATAGATGAAGAATTATCCAATACTGAAAAGTTATCCGGTGGTGCACTCTCCACTGCCGTGAGTGCTGCATCGGTTGCAACATCTGTCGTTGGTATTGGTAAACAGACTAAAGATGTATCTACGAAAGGAATGGAACTGTTAGGATTAAGTACAGATCGGTTAATTGGTAAAGGTGTAGTTGATTTGATGCCATTGTTATTGGGATATTGGGACGAGAGTAATGATACTTCTTCTGATATTGGTAGTAAAGAGGAGGAACTACAAGATTCAAGTCTGTTGAATGAATATGGACAGATGAGTCAAAGTGCCTATAGAATGAGACGACGGATTGGACAATTGGAATTACTAGACGTTTGGGTTCCACTGTATCATCCATCTGTTACAACACAAAAGGCCAACAAGGAAGACGACCAAGATAACAGGGCAACAATAGAAACATCCGGCAAGGTTCATCTACTCATTTCATACACACCAAACGGCATGGTACCCAAGCCAGATGATATTGTAGCATTTGAATCATTTGCACGACGTCCAATATCATCAAATACATCCTCTTCAGTAGTGAATGTAGGACCAGTCATTACTCCAATAATACCACCACTATCCCCTCTTCTTGTTATTGAAACACGAGGTCAATACCTCTTACTTGAATATTCTACATCTCGAACAATAACAAGTGTGGATCGTAATGGTAATGTCAAGTCATCAAGGTATGAACGATCACATCGAACACGTGTACATCGTAATGCTGTATTTGTTATTGAACGACATACGTTATTGGATGCAGCGGGGAACATTGCTAGATTGCCTGGTGATATTGTACTGTCTACACCGATTGGTCAAGAGATTGTTCAAGCTTCTGCACCGCTTGTGGCTGGTGCCTTGGAACTTGTTGGGCCTGCAGTGCTTGGTGGCAAGCTAATGATGGCTGCGGGCTGGACTGGTGTTAGAATGTCACTGGCTGGAGCACGTGCTGCAACTGAAGCAGTTGTTGTAGCTAGTCAAGAGAAGGCTTTGGAAAGGAGAGATGGTGGACAAAGTGATCGTAGTGGCGATGCTGGAGCATATGGTTATATTGGATAGTTGATATACAGCACTTTCGCCCGCGACGATACTTATATGTACATAGCTTGTTTATTTGTTTATAATATATCTTAACAGAGTAGATATGAGTTTGCTTTAATCTGTACAAGAATCTGAGACTAAGAGTTCCTTTATTCTAAGGAAGAGTTAGGGTCTGTAGCCACTAGAACTATACCCACGGCAATCAAAAGAACACCAAGCCATCCAGTTAATGATAACATCTCACCAAGAAAGATCTTTCCTAGTAAAGTTCCAAAGAAAACACTACCTCCTATGATGATTGGAATTGATTGTGTTGCGGGAACACCCATACCTGAAACAGTGAAGGATATAATCTCTGCTGCTCCCACACTTATGCCTGCCAATACAGAATAGTATATACCACTATTATCATAAAACATTTGTTCTTCTGTCGGTCCATATGTCAAAATTAAGAGTAATACCAAACCAATAATAGCAGCCACAAACTGTAATATAACACCACCAAGAATGGGATGTATGCTTGCAGATCCCTTCTTGATGAAGATGTTATATAATGCATAACTCATGGCACAAAGCAAGGCGGGGACAATCCAATGACTCAATGATGCTACTTTGGTGTTATTACTATCTTCCGCACTTGATATAGAAGAAGACTTGTCCAATTGTGGTGGCTTCTTCAGTAGACGTGTGCTTTCTGTTTCTGAAAATGCTCGTAACATATCATCTTGATATGATCCACCATCAGCAGATGATACATGTTTCAAATCATCATTATCTCCTACTCTCCTCTTCATTTCTTAATTGTCGTCTTCTTCGGAGAGACGCAGGTGATCCGCTTAAGCTGGGTGATCTTCTCATAATAATTAGTATCTATAATAAGTATGTAATTGTTGTTGTATAATCTGATATTGCAATGTATGGATCTCAATGACATCTATCTACCAATGCAAATACACAAATTTGATGAGAGAGACTTATCACTTGAAATGTATGTCAATCTCAATGACATCTATTTACGATGAAAATACACAAGTTTTGCAATGGAACTTAATCACTAATAATTGCAATAATTGCAAAAGCTTACAGGATACCGAACAATCCAATCATTTCCCTTA
>Ga0214479_100821_pt1 | contig 15801 bp, 15 predicted proteins | sample M1_20Mar14CPVII9_5_FD_165054 | JGI IMG/M metagenome (GOLD analysis project Ga0214479, IMG submission 165054) | Marine eukaryotic communities from Monterey Bay, California, United States - M1_20Mar14CPVII9sort6BwellE14 | ecosystem: Environmental > Aquatic > Marine > Unclassified | place: USA...
ATCCATTCATCACGCCTCGTTGTCAAGTGCAAAACATTGATCAGCATTCTCCACAAGCTGATGCACGGAAAGGGTGGCATTGTATGGCTCAACAACCGTATCTGAAACCTTGGGTGAAGGGATAACCGAATATGTCGACATGACACGATCGGGATACTCCTCACGAATCTTGGAAATAAGTAGAGTACCCATACCAGCACCCGTTCCCCCTCCCATTGAGTGGGTTAGTTGAAATCCCTGCATACAATCACAACTCTCGGCCTCCTTTCGAACAACATCAAGAACTGAATCAATAAGTTCAGCACCCTCTGTGTAATGTCCCTTGGCCCAGTTGTTTCCAGCACCTACGTGACGTGATGAATGGATGGATGGGTTGAGAGAAAGAATGGGGTGGATATAATATTGTTAGTTTTAATGTTCAGTTCACCCCCTTTAAACACACACCACCCAACAAACAACTAAAACAAACAACTTACCAGTCTGTCCAAAAACAAAGTTATCTGGTCTAAACAATTGACCAAAAGGACCAGCACGTACAGAATCCATCGTGCCTGGTTCTAAATCCATGAGAATTGCACGTGGTACGTAACGTCCACCCGTTGCCTCATTGAAGTAGACGTTAATCCTCTCAAGCTGCAAGTCTGAATCTCCATGGTATGTTCCTATTAATTAATTAATAATTGAATGTATAATAGATTGGATGGATTAAATGGATGGGTTAGATTAATAGGATGGATTTGCAATGGTACATGACACGTTTGAGAATTTATTGCAATGAACAAAAAATAAATGACGCTCAACATTAACATCCTTGCAAATTAAACTGTAACTCACCTGTTGGATCAACACCATGTTCATCTGACATTACCTAATATAATAGAAGTGGAAGATGATTAATTGATTGAGGGTGCATGTTGAAAAAATAGCAGGCAACATTAGTTAACGAATTTCGAGATGAATCGATCTTCAGAAAAAATTAAACTCACCTCCCAGAACTTGGCACCAATCTGGTTACCGCATTGTCCTCCCTGAATGTGAACGATTTCTCTCATCTTTAAATAGTCAGTTGTTGGATTAGTAACAAAGAAGTAATGCAAGGCAACAAAGGCAAGAAGATTAATAATTCTCGAGTGTTGAAAATTATGAGGAGTGAGGAGTGAGAGTGAGAGGCGGGCTCTTACTCTTACGAAAAAAATTAATTCTAAGAACAAACCTCAACCGGCTAAGGCTAAGAGATAAACCAAATATGGAAGGAAGGATGGGATGGGTGGGAGGTGGTTAACATAGCTCGTAGTATGTTCTAACTTTGTGGTTCATGTATGTTCTTCTATGTATGTCAACTCTATGTATGTCTTTGAAGCATCACCGCCACCCTCTCCTCCAAGACGTAATGTATCACCACCGAGACATAACAGGTCTGCTCGTAGTAGAAACTCGGTACTTGGTGCACTGGAAGTCCTCGGATTTGAAAACTTCACACCTATCGATGAAGTGAAAGCTCGTTATAGATACTTAGCAATTCAGTATCATCCTGACAAGCACTCACTATTCGGAGAAGACAATGGCATGTCTCTGGAAGAAACAACTGCTCATTTTCGAGTAATCAAAGATGCTTGGGAGTTTCTCAGAGAACAAGCTCGACGTGAAGCTTAAGTAGGATACCCAAGATGTACAAGTATCCTAGCGAGTCGTGATCCATAGCAGCAACAACAACACAACAACAACAACAATAACAACAACAATAACAACAACAATAACAACAACAATAACAACAACAAACAAACAAACAAACAAACAAACAAACAAACAAACAAACAAACAAACAAACAACAATAATAATAATAACAATAACAACAACAATAATAATCAAGATTGAGCGACCCGACTGCTCCAAGATATCATTACTCGGCATATCAAAGCCTGCCATAGCTATACAACAATCAACTGTCAACCGTGATCATTGGACAAAAGATGTCAACTACAAGATTTGCGGTCATTGGACAAAGATGTCGAACATGATAAGCTTGGGAGGTCGGTGAAAGAGTCATCGCCGTGAACAGAGCTCACTCTTGATACAAACAACAACAATAACACATTAGATTAAATATTAGGTAGTTAGTCCCCTTAGAACCAAACATTATATCGGTAGATAATCAACAACAACAATAACAACATACAATCACATAATTATATTACAAAACAACGGGAGATACGACTTGTATCTCCTAAGGGCAAAGTTCGCCTCTTATACACAACAAACTAACAAACTCAAGCTAGAGTTCAACTTTAGCATAGTAAAGTGCTTAGAGATCGGTTTCCATCTCGTTACCCGCACCTTACGAAACAGTTGTACAATCTCGCCGTATCAACTGGTCCCATTATTGTCTTTCCCCAATAGGGGTAGCTGCGGGGTTCAATAAAAGACGATGAACAGGCAAGGGACACAATCTACACCAAGTCAAGAGCAGATACTCCCAGTTTTGGTCCTTCGCGAGCCTCCTAGAGGGTAAAATGCCGTAGATATCGCCTACATTTGTAGTGGCAGTCATTCTTCATGTCTTCCATGTCTGCCTTTAACTGCATAAAGAAGGATAGAGAGTAGAGAAAAAGATATAGAATCTTTTAAGTTGGACTTTACTCTGTCAAGCACATTTCTGGTTGAGGATTAGCAGCAAATACATCCCATCTATATGAAGTAGATTCTAAGTGATAGCTAATGACAACTTACTTACTTACTTACTTACTTACTTATCTTCAAAGTCAGAGATACTTAATGAAATGAAACCAGTCTTCTTCTCCCTTCCTCCTCTTTACTGCTTCGATATCAGTCAAAATCTCAACACGAACATCCTCATCCTCACGTAACTGCTTCAACTCATTCTTTGATTCTTTCCACATTTCCATCCAGTGACGTTCCGTTTCATAATAAATCAAGCAGTGGTGGTGACAATACCTAGTCTTTCTTTTCATCTCCTTGGGCATCAAGCCCAAGAATCTACTGGATAAAGTGGCATCATTCTACCGGGAGACATGTACATGATAGCTCTAACGCCCCGGGCTTCAGTAGGTTGACCATTGATAGTAATTTCACGAGTGACTCCATTGCATGAACTGATTTTAGTGATTGCAAATGGGCCTGTTAAAGTCCCTCCAACATCCTTCATAACAATTTGACCGACTTGGAACTTTGCCTTTGCTTTCAAAGCAGAAGTAGATACCTCTATAGTCAAACGACCTACTGATTTCTTGAACAGCTCAAATCCATCCTTCCCGGACTTATAATCGATCCCATTGATTGTCTGTATTGTCATCCCAAGCCTCAGGCCAGTTCCAATAAACAAACTCTCTTCTTCGATTAAGGATACCATCAACTTTGACTCGCTGCCATGTACAAATGGAACAAAGTTTAGGCCCAGCCTGGCTGTTGGTGTTGGTTTAACTACTGAGACTTTACGCCATGACTTCTTCTCCTTGATGAATTTGCCGTTGGATACCTTCTTCTTTGACATCTTGTTCTTCTTCTTCTTTTCCGGATTGGTATCCTCTATTTGAGAAGGAGTAGACTGCCTTATAGTGAGCTTCTTCTGAGGAGGCTTTGAGGATGATGTAGCAGTATCTGTAGACTTGCGAACTACTACTTCACCGCCGAGACCACCGTTCAACACTGGTGTTTTCTTCTTGGCTAGCGCTGAGGATGCTGATGTCTCAGTTTCCTTGCCAGCAGCTACAGCTGCCTTTTGCAACTTTTGAAGATACTTTTGTGCATGTGTACGTGTTTGAACAACTGTACGAGTCTTTACATGAGCTGCAACCTTCTTCCAATCCTTACCATATATCTTGTATGCCGACACGAAAAGATCGTGTTCTTCATTAGTCCATCGACCGGAAGCAGTCTCCTCTCCCGCTGCCAATCGTTTAGCTTTGTCCACTTGTTGTTGTTGCAAGTACTTGGAGGGCATCTTTGGCTGCTGGACTGTCTTTGGAGAATGCCACGTCACAGGCTGTAAGCCCCCTCGAACTTCAATATGAGGTTCTGGTGTCTGATGTACAGCTGCCGACTGAGTTTTGTTCATCGTATTCTTTATCTGTTTCTGACGCTTTGCTGGCAGTTGCACAATAGTCGTATCGTCTTCCTCCTTCTTCTCGTTTGATGCACCTTGTAGAGAAGGTTCTGTTGATGCCTCGCGCTTCTTGGTAGCGTTTGATTTATCAACCAACGATTCGACAGTCTGATTGGCAGCCTTCCTCTCACGTGAGATCTTCCAGAACTCCTTTCGTTCTCCAAGCCATTGTTGAAACGCCTCAGGTTCTTTCGAAACTTCCTTGGTTAGAGTAGAGGTAACATCGACAGTATGATCAGCCTTCCTCTTACGACAAGAGATCTTCCAGAATTCCTTTCGCTCTCCAAGCCATTGTTGAAACGCCTCAGGTTCTTTCGAAACTTCCTTGGTTAGAGCCGATGTATCAATTACACCCGAAGAGTTAGATACCTGTAGAGAAGGTAAGAAACCTTTGTCTCTCCATTGTTGCTTTCTCTCTATGTGTTTAGCGACAAATGCTGCTTTACGTGATTCGTATTCAGTACGAGCCGCGTCTCGTGCAGATTTGATAATCCTCTTCAACTCTTCTCCTTCGTATACAGACCCGTCGGAGGTAGTCAGTTTGTCTCTTGTCAACTTCACAGCTAATAGAGCGATATCCTTCGAATCGAAAGTGCCAATGGATTCCTGCTTACCGCTGTAATATATTCGTGCTTGCCATGTGTGAGATTGTGTTTCTCGTACATTATCATCACCATTCTTCTTACGGCGTTTCAGGCTTGGTTCGGCCACAGCCAGAGTAGACACATCAAACTCCGTAGTCAAGTCAACCCACGCCACGAGCTGTTCCTTCGGTAGACGACAGAGAAAGTTCTTCCATCGTGTTTTAACATCTGTATGGCTTCTACCTGGCAATAGACTTGAAATTTGTACCCATTTGTTGCCCAACCTACTTTGAGCATCATGTAAAGTCTTATCCTCGGCTCTTGTCCAAGCTCGTTTATCACTCTTCTCTGCACGATCCTTGCTTTGTTGATAATCTTTCATACGCTGATCAACTAACTTTTGCTCCTCGGCATTGAGCTTGATTTGATTGTTTGCGGAGAGCTCCATGAGTTGTGTTACTTTTCGAGACATATCCTTCTTGCGTTGTGAACTACCAATCAAATTTGTTATAGAACTCATTAACTTTGGGTTGAATGTTGGCGACAATAAATCTTCCTCTGTTACCATGAAGGCTTTTGCTATACGAGATGCTTCCATTATATTCATCCCAAAGTTCTTTACTGCATGATAATAGAGTAATCCCATAATCAAATTGTTACCTCTCACAGGCTCCTTAAGGAGGCTTTCAACAGTATCCACAAGGTGAGGTGTTTCACTTGACGTTGATAGCATTTTGGTCCAACGTGAACGGAACCGGTTCGACATTGCTGACCGCCACATACCATTGAGTCTCCTCTCTTCTAAACGACCGGCACCACCTTGGATAGAGTTCTGATAGCTAGGTGGGGTATGTACGATAATCTCATGAAAGTTACCATCTTTCATATCAATAGTCATGGCAACATCACCAAAAGAAAGATCATATCGACGACTGTAGCCAAACATGATGAGGTAATCAATCATGCTAATACCTCCCAAGAACTCTAATGCGGCGGCATTCGTATCCATATACTCCCATCCACCGTAAATCATATTGCAGAGTATACGTACTGTGATTTCAACCATGGCATCTCCCTGATCAGCTCGAATAAAACAGCTTGCATCATAGAGAGATGCCAACGTCAACCCCGATCTTTTCAACTGCTCCTTGAGAATAGGATGCTTGTCAAGAAAAGCATTGATACATAGTGGCTGTCCATTGCAGTCAGTTTGATCAAATGGGTTTGGATGGTGCAAAATCATTCGCATCAATATTTGTAGGAGGCCGTACCGGGGATGCTTTAAATCAGGAGACCAACTAGAACAAGACCCTGGTTGATGAATTTCAGTGCCGATTCTTTGTTGTTGATCGGGGTTGTATGTGGCCAGGAGATTACACTCTTCTCTAAAAACCTCGGCTTCAGCAGGGAAGATAGGACCCAAACTCCCTCGACTCGTCTCATGAGAATGTGATTTGTGATTTCGAGGAAACAGTCCGAGCTCTTCTCCCAAAAGTTGTGCTCCCGACTCCATATCCTTTAGAAATGTCTTTGACACCAGGCTGTAAACTAAGCTACCATTCTTGTCAATGCAATAATGCCGCAGTACAAGTGATAGAAATGATATTCCTTCACGTTCCATGTCAAGTGCCTCCCCCAAGGTTGTATCTTTTGAAATTATTGTATCCCCAACAATGAACTTATTTGTAGCATCAAATCGATCGCGTGAATTCCTTTGTGATTCCATACTCTGCTCCTCAATGGAATATATGTGCTTTAATACAGTGCTCACCACGTCCTTCTTCTCGTTATATAACTTCTCCTTCTCCTCATTTTTAATCCAAGTAGATCCGATCTTTGAATCCTCAACTACTACTTCATCTACTTCATCTACTAAACTACCGCTACTCAATAGACGTTCAACTACTGCACAATAAATTCTACCTCCACCAGAACGATGTTGACCTCCTCCCCCAGAATTCTTAGGCTGCCTCAATGGGGGCAAATCCTGTATACTCCCACCCTCTAGAGGAAATTGCACACCCGATCCTTCTTCTTTAGACATTGCCACAAAATCACTCCGAAGTCTGTCTAATACAACATCAAGGAATATTCGTTGCTGTGCATTTTTAGGAGAGTCAAAGAAACCGAAAGGTAGATTATCAGATGATTCAAGGATCAGTCTACCAATATACTGATTTGTAGTTTCATATCCAATGCGGCCATCGATACTTTGCATATTTAATACATTATTCCAAAATCTATCGTTAGTTGCTGCATCATTGCTGAAAGGCATACTAAGACTGACATTATTCCTAACCATAGATTCCCGAAGTGATAATACATTGGGACTGTTTTTTCTATACGTCGGTGGTAGAAGGATGATTGGCGGAAGAAGTGGAAGTGGTGTAATATAATTTTGTTGTAGTTGTAAATGTGATTCTTCTTCGGCGGTATCAATATATAGCTCATGATTTCTGGGTAATTCATGTGGAAAATTATTGGATTGCAATAGGCTGGTGAATAACCGGTGTTGTCTTTGCTTATCAAGTCGAGCACGACGATTTCTTCTTGCTACTTGTTGTTTTGATTGAATGGCATTTATTTCATTTGTCTCATCGCCACTGATGGACTCATAACCCAATTGGATTTGATGTCCACCGCCGACATTGATATCATCCATTCTGTATGGATAGGAGTTGGATATGTTTGATGGCAAATATCTGGAATAATAATGATATAGGTAACGACTAAATAATAACTACAAGTATCGGCTTTTTATAACGACTTTTTATTTTAGCTAGGGATACCTAATCTTACATTTCTAGGTTAGGACCCATTAGCAGATTTCTCTCATGATTGACGATTAATAATGGATGGTTAGAACGCAATAGATCTCTCTCATGCAGTAGCGATGTTGAGTTGTCTCGATTCGAGATTATGAAGAGTGAAAAAGATATCTACTAAGTAAAATGTATCCAAAACCAATTCAAAAGGTTTCGAGGAAAACTTTCAAGAAAGTTTCACCACTCACTCTCATATCATTCTCCCTCCGCGCCTCCATTATCGCCTCCCTTTGACGGCAACATATCGAGATTAATATCCATATTAACGGCGCAGAATAGCCACATAGACGTTTTCAATAAGTAGTTTGAGTTTGGTGCGCGATAAGTACATATTATGTATATTGCAAAATAAACATTGAACAACAACATCTCCACAACCACACATAACTCTAGACAGATATACCTCATCATGACAGACAGCTCATCATCACCAAACCTCCTTGCAATAATTATAGATACTACAACATTTACATGGACGCATCGTTCATTGGCACGTACTGCAAAAGATAAAGCTTTGGCAGCAAAGAATAAAACCTCTGCAGGTCCAGCCACATTAGATGATGTAATTACATCGGTATTGGCATTAGGTGTATCATTCTCATGTTTAAATCGTGATAATGTATTGGTAGTAATTGGTGCTAGTGAAGAGGAAGTTAGTGTTATATATCCCAGGAAGGGTGGCGATGGTAATATGGAAGAAGTTGTAATGGGTGGAAGTGGTGGCGGCGGTGGAGGTGGAGAATGTGGTGAAAGAGTAGACTTGGGATTGTTAAATGATTATGTTAGATTGGGTGTTGCGGAATTGGTTAATCGAGCTGCTGAACGGAGTGAAAAGAGATCATCGACAAAGCTAGAAGACGATAATACAATACCAGTAGTAGATGGCAAGAAAGGAGCTGCAATTGCATCAGCTCTTTCATTAGCATTATGCACTATTAATCGATTCATGGTGGCATCTCATGCGGGCGTGTCAGCACTTGCCAATACATCCTCACTGCAGAGAAAAGATGATGAAGGCATATTGGCACTCATGGGTGGTAGCAGTGGTGGTACTAGTGGCAATTCAAAACAAGCATCCCAAAGCAATTCAAACAAGGGCATGATTCTATCACCAAGGGCACTTATAATACAGGCTTCACCAGATCGTACATCTGATTACAATGCATTAATGAATTGTGCATTTGCTGCCAATAAATCGGAAATTATCATAGACGGTTGCTTCATACCCTCTGGTATAAAAGATGATGCTAAATCATCCCCATTCTTACAACAAATGGTTGATCAGACGAATGGAGTATACCTCTCTGTACCCAGTGGCGCCGCACAGGTAGGAGGTGCATTATCTGAGGTATTAATGTCAGTATTTCTACCTCCACCAAACATACGAGGCGATATGAATCTACCAAAGTTGAATAATGTTGACTTCCGTGCTCGATGTTTTGAAAGTGGTGAGAGTATAGACATAGCCCAGATTTGTAATCAATGTTTGAGCATATTCAAGACACGGCCTAAAGAGTCTTGTTTAACATGCGGTGCTCTTGTTAGAAAGAAGATAGCAAGTAGTAGTGGTATTAGTGGGAAGAAGATGAAGCTAAAGTAGATCTAGAGTGCTACTACGAGTTCAGAAGAAGTTTCATACTTAGATACCGATAAAAGAGTATCCTCGGTATCCTTGAAGAATCTTCATTGTATTGCAAAACAGCTGGAGTTGTTTTACAATACATCAATAACACTTCACTATGCAGTATGCAATGTATGTGTATCTTGACATGACAATCTTGCTGAGTATCTGTCACTACCGATCGGGCTCATAAATTTGATAAAGCGATCAACATACAGCCAAAATATAAAAGCAAGTCACTCACTACCAAAATCGGTAACCAAACCAAGTAAAGAAGACAAACAACAATCCCATCATGAAATTCTCCCTCATTACCGCCTCTACAATCACCGCAGCCTTAGCAAGTTCTGCAGCCGCTGACCATACCTTTTACTTCGACTCAGAGTTAGCAGCTGATCCTATCGCTGTTCCAACGAGTGAGGGAAGTAAGTCAACAGGAAGTGGAGAAGTGACAGTCAAATCCGACGGATCAGTGATCATGGATATTCGTTGGGAGATCCGTGGCGATGATGGACCAATCGATGCCGAGAATGCCTTGATTGGCATCCATATTCATTCCGGAGACGCCGACACCAACGGGCCTATCGTCTTCGGATTCTGCGGACAAGACCCCCTGCCTCCTTTTGGAGGTACTTGTCAACAGGGATGGCCTTCAACTTCAGCCCAAATTGCTACCCGATACGCTGGAAAGATCTGTGATCTCGCTCCTCCTGCTCCATGTTATCATAATGGTACATCGACAGCCAAAGAGGCTGTTCATGCTCTTATCAGCGGAGAAGACATGTATGTTAATATTCATACAACCAAAAGTTTCACCGCAAATGATGCTCCCGGGCAGACACCGGCAGCAGGTCTCATCCGTGGACAGCTCATACATAAGCACTCATCAATTACTAGCATTGGAAGAAAGACAGAAGAAAAAGATGAGCACGATAATGATATGTCAAGCGGCAGCTCGTTCAAGAGGGCATCTCTTGCTGGAGTTGTCATCTCTACTCTTGCCTTGGCTGGGGCTTACTTTGCCATCTAATAAGGATACTTCAAGATAAACCTTGAATGATGTTCTTTCGTTGCTATAAAAGATGGATTCTCATAAGTATAAGATATCAATGTCACTACAATAAGACGCCATATGGCTTTTCAACTTTATATTTACATTTACCCAACACGACACATGACCACATCGAACGTACAACCTTCTCCTCACAATTATCTTCATTACATTGATCTGGGTATACACAAAACATGACATGAAACTCCAACAGACACTGCTTCACATTCATGACCAATTCGACTACGAAAACACAACAACGATACTCTCTACCTTTACCTTCCATCCCAAGGTTCCTCTACTACTACAGTTCGAGTTTCTACCGCCTCCTCTTCTACTGGACGTGACACTGTTCGAGTTCCTATAGCGGCGGAGTCAGTATCATCTCCTTTCATACTCTTTGAACCAGTACTACTAGGTGACCTGGTACCATCAGTCCTAGTCTTATTGCTTTTACTGCCTGAACCAGTGGGAGATGTCGGAGATTTACTACTCTTGCTAGTCTTCTCTGATGCAGTTGGTGATGTAGGAGATGTAGGACTATCATCACCACCCTTCTCTGATTTGCTACCCTTACTTGATGATTCTTCACCTTCTTCACTCTCTGATTTGCTACTCTTGGAACTCTTTGATGATTTACTGCATGTACAGCTCTTATCATCATCGTCATCACCTGATTTCTTTGATGATTTGGTACTACTCTTCTTTGTATCTTTTCTATCAGCTCGTAGTCTACCTCTATCAGCTCTAGTCCTTGCATTCTTATCAGCTCTTGTTCGTAACTCTCTTGTCGTGACCGTCGATCCCTCATGTATCAGCTTACTACGAACTAAACCAAGCGGAACATCATTGTCACCAAGTGTCTCGAGAGATTTGGTGCGGATATTAACATACACTGATTGTTGCAAAACGGTGAGACATGATAGGCGATGAGTTATATGTTAGATTAAGAAATATCATTGCAATTTGAACGAATAGGCGATCAGAGATCGATAACAACACATGGATGCGTGGTCGTCGACGAGAGAAAGATGCAAACATATTATCATCATATAAACTTACTATCATTTCCATCGACAATTGCCTTTGTAGCATCATCCCAATCAATATCAATCGTAACACTTCCATCAGAGCTCACAGTAAAACTAGCTGTTCCTTTATTATTTGGTATAGTATTAGTCATTGGTGATTTAACGTTGTAAAACTTTAACTTATCGTCAGCGACGACGGTGGTGACACATAAACATGCCGTGATAAGAGAGAATAGATTCATGATTATCAGGCTGGTTGTTGCTGCTTGATGATGTATTATAGAGGAGTATGAGGAAGTTGATAATAAACGCTGGTTGGTTACAGCTATACACATAAAGCCGCCTCTTCTTGCTCAAATCGACATGGGCTCAGTCTATTTAGAATCAGAGAACAATGAGAGAAAATTGCAATGCTACTGCGACATGAGAGAGAAAATGGTACTGCTGACATGCCTTATATCCACTGCCAAGAGACAAACTGCCCTTAATTTATGAGTGAAGTGAAGAACATCTCTGCCTCCTACACATATTGCCACTATAATATAATATCATACATTTCTCAATCGTTTCAAAAGGAGTACTTGATATACGCCGTCAGCTACTAGAGTTAAATAGATAATATAATTTATCTCCCTACCATGAATATCTTTCTCATTGCAATTGCAATATGTATAGTAGGTGTCGCCTCCTCAGACACTATTCCGCAGGAGACAGAATCATCGTCAGATATAGATGGAAGTATCAACTTTAAAGTGAAGAACAACCCCGATGGTACCGTTGAATTAGATATCAGTGGTTGGAAAGAGGCAATTGATGCCATCGCCGGAGGACACGATAGTAAGTTTTATTATCATTTATATATGAACATCATATCTTTCCTATGTGTAAATGTATAACCCATCAAACCATTCAATTCTCACTGTTTTGCAATCAGTGTATGTTAAACTGCATGTCGACAAAGATTATGAATATGATGGCGTTGGAGATGTCCCACTGGGTATGGTACGAGGAGAGCTGGTCAAAGACAAAGAGGAGGAGGAGGAAGAAGATAAGACATCAGTATCAAGGGAATTGGCACGGAATAGAGCTAATAGGAATACATTCTATAGAAGGGGTGGTAAATCCTCAAAGTCAAAGTATTATATGGGGGGTACAAAAACATACAGCAGCAAGAGTTCAAAGAGTAAGTCGTCAAAAAGCAAATCTAGTAAAGGCAGTGGACGTAAGAAGAAGGGCCGAAATAGGAAGAATCGCAAGAGGAGATATCCCTGGGATTAGGCCAACTCTACGATAGAAGATGATGTTCCAGTCTATACAAGATCAATTCAAATGGGGAAAGAAGGGGAGTAAGAATGTTATATAAAGACATGGGGGGATAGAAGGGGAGAAGAGATATGTTATTTGTATAGGGGTATCCTTAAACTATGTTTTAAATCAAATACAGATTAAGATGTATTTTGGTCTTCTTTATTAGATGATTACCGAAATACCATAAACTTGTAGCCCCAAAGCAAACAATGCATCATAGAAGAGCATGTTGTCATAAAGAAAGGCTCAGACTAAGGATACCAATCAAAGATCAACTTGCTTACAAACACATCCATCAGAAGAAACGATTGGCCAACCCTACCCTCCTACCTCCAGGAACCTGACACGTGAAGTAAGAGAACTATACTCCTCTGGAAGCAGTGCTCCTTTGGTTGAGCTATAGTAAGAGGGAGAACCTGCGCATTTCCTGTGGTATCCTAGGATACCGATCAATCAAATAGAAAAAATACTGGACCACCTTTCAATCAATCAGAATCAGAACAGCATTTGCTATTATTACTCTAATAACCATGGCATTGGTCTATTAGTTGTTGGATGAGACTAAACTATCTGTTCGATATTATCAGGTTTACCAGGGGTCTGTGAGTCAAGTTGCAGGGAGAGAAAGGGAGAGATAGAAACACAAGATATCATGTCGACATCATTATTGCATGGATCAATCATATCACGTGCATATCATATGCGCCGTGCTTATAATTCTGCCTCAACAAGAGCATTGAATCTATTGTTGGATATACCATCAAAGTCTCATGATGATCATCAACCATCTAGTAGTGAACATAAGTCAATCATGAACGTCGGGCAAAGAAGTATCCATACCTCTTATCGTCATCGAATGATATCGACAACTGCATCATTGCAAAAGTCTGCAAATGACAGGATGACACTCCATACATATCATCATCGAACGATATCGTCAACTGCATTGAAGTACAAGTCTGCAATGCCCCTGTCATATGACGAGGAAGATACAATGTCACGTTCATCATCTGATGCAACAACACACTCTACTCCATTCCTACTAGCAGATATAGGCGAAGGAATATCAGAAGTCGAAGTTCTACAATGGTTTGTCAAACCAGGAGATACAATCGCACAATTTGATCGCGTCTGCGAAGTGCAAAGTGATAAGGCTAATGTTGAGATTACCTCACGATATGATGGTACTATTCAATCACTATGTTGTAATGTTGGAGATATGATTTTTGTAGGCAAGCCATTGTTGTATATTGCAACTGCTGCTGATCAAAATATTGCCACTAGTAGTAGCGGAGAAGAAGCACCAGAGAAACAAGTTGCATTTGAAGATGATGCCCAGAAAGACAAACCAAGTGTTCAACCGATTGATTTGAATACCAACTTGACTTCATACAATGGAGGAATGAAGGAACAAACTATTTCTGAAGAGAGAGAAGTAAGAAAGAAGGTGCTTACATCTCCAGCCGTTCGGAAGCTTTGCAGAGAGCACAACATCGACTTGAGTAAGGTGAACGCAACAGGGCCAAAGGGCATAGTATTGAAATCAGATGTTTTAAGCATTATCAGTATGGACAGTAGTAGTAATATTGAAGCTACTGAAGCAACTTCATCAACCGCGAAATCAATCTCATCACCAATGCAATTAGAAGAAGATACTGTTATACCAATCAGAGGATATAATAGGCTCATGGTCAAGAGTATGACTGCATCACTTGAAGTTCCACATATGATTTACTCAGATGAGCTCAATGTCAATGCCTTGACTGAAGTCCGTGATTCATTACGTCCACTTGCTCAAGAGCTTGGTGTTCAAAAGCTCACATATCTACCATTCTTTATCAAAGCAGCTAGTCTTGCAATGCTCAAGTACCCAGTTCTAAATTCAACCATTGATATTGATGAGATGACCTCGACATACCACGCTGAACATCATATTGGTGTTGCTGTTGATACCGAGAGGGGCTTGGCAGTACCCGTAGTGAAGAGTTGTCAGAATAAAAGCGTCTTGGAGATTGCCCTTGAGTTGAATCGATTGTATTCCTTGGTGAGTAGACTGTCAGTTTGTATCTTGTACTCATGTATTGATATAGTATCTCACTTGCTTTTTAATACAGGCCATTGAAGGCAATCTGGTAGAGGATGATATCACAAACGCTACCTTTACTTTGAGTAATATCGGGAGTATTGGAGGTACGACCATGTCACCAGTAGTATTGCCACCCCAAGTTGCGATTGGTGCATTTGGTAAGATACAACGTCTACCACGGTTTGTTGGCGACACCAACGAGGTCGAAGAAGCTCGTATCATGCCCGTCTCCTGGGGAGGAGATCATCGTGCAGTTGATGGAGCTACCATGGCAAGATTTAGTAATCTCTGGAAGAAATATATTGAATAGCCATCCTCTATGATGTTTTCCATGAGATGATCAGTTTTTATAGAGGTATTGATTTGAGATATGAAGTCTGATGTGATGAGTAAGACGCTTTCTTTTGATTCATCTCGTTTGTAATAATGTAGTAATGTAATGTATATAACATCTGTATTAGGAACCAGTTTCTTTATTGTCAGAAATCGAAGATTCTGATATAGATGTCGGTGGATTTTTAGGCAGCATCGATATCACTGGAAGAGAATCAGCTAGCTCCGTAGTGTTAGTCTTCTCTGTAATTGTAATGTTTGATGACCCTGGCGAGTCACCAACTTCAGATGCTAATGTTTTATTTGACTTTGCTTCCTCTTCTTCGGTCTTGACGATGACACTTTCCTCTGATGATAATGTCGATTCCTCTTTTAAGTCTGAACTGTTCTCTTCTTGAACTACAGTCTCGTTTACCAAGTTTGCTGGTGTTGCCGCTACATCGGTCTCGTCAGCGACAGGAGATGTCTGATTCTTCTTCAAGGAAGATGACTCTTCGTCATATAGAGAAAACTTTTGCATACTTGTTCGAAACAACTCCTGTGATTTCTTGCTATCAAAGGTTGCTGTCGACGGTTGAGGCGCTGTCGTCTTACCCCAGCCTCTAAACCACGAAGACTTTGGCTCGGCCGGTACTACTTCACCTCCAATGGATGTACCACTGTTTGTATTGCATGTTTCTTTCACTACAGTTACTCGTATCTCATCACAGTGCTTTGCAAACCATATTCTAAACGGTAGTGATAAGCCCAAGAGCGTTGACAGGATGTAAATGTGTTGACGGAAGAGAGCAGCAGATACTTTATGTGCCCCGAGACGTACCGGGCGTACAGCTAGGAGCTT
>Ga0214479_100822_pt1 | contig 15793 bp, 9 predicted proteins | sample M1_20Mar14CPVII9_5_FD_165054 | JGI IMG/M metagenome (GOLD analysis project Ga0214479, IMG submission 165054) | Marine eukaryotic communities from Monterey Bay, California, United States - M1_20Mar14CPVII9sort6BwellE14 | ecosystem: Environmental > Aquatic > Marine > Unclassified | place: USA...
GAGGCTACACGAGAAGATCTCATCCGTGGTATCAATAGACTGAACTCTGATGTTATAGAATTAAGAAATGAAATCGAGAAAGCAATATCTGGTAGATGTGATAGTATAAGAGGATGTTACAAAACTAATTTTGATGAATGTCAGAGTAATTATACAAGACAACAAACATGTCCCTCCTTTGCTGATATTGGTTATGCAGTACCAGAATGCGGAACAGGTAATAACTGTAATGGCTTGTTTGATTATAGTATTACCACAGTTCGTATCCCTCAGAATCTAAGAACGGGAAAGGACGGCAACCCAACTAATCCAGAAGTTATAGAAGCAGTATGTTATACACGTACTGCACAAAGATGGATGGTAAAGAAGTATAACGAAGATAAAGACATATGGAGTAAAGATCTTAATGTTAGTTCACCTCAAATGTTCTTTGGGTCTTCAACTGGAGTGTTTAGAATCTTTCCTGCAAGACAATCGAAAGAGTGTGGCAAATATGATCCTAGGTTGAGACCGTGGTACCAAGCATCTTTACCTTCGACTGTCAGTAAGTTTAAATATGTGAAGGATAGTTTGTGTGTCATGGAATTATCACAAGATATACCTACACATCTCACCTTTATTACCTTGTCTCTTCACAGGCAATACAATAAAGCCTAGAAGGGTAGTTATCATGATGGATACAAGTAGAAGTATGAACACTACAATGAACAAACTCACTGGCCAGACAAAGCTATCATTTATGAAGGAGGCAGTAACTTCAACTGTAACCTCATTATCAGAAAGAGCATCCGTTTCCGTCATTAGATTCGGAGAAGAAGCGTTTCCAATTGGTAGATCAGGTGCCTCGCCCCCATATTTATGGCAAAGTGCAACTAAAACACACAAGGAAGCCATAATAAACGATGTCGAATCTACTCAGGTGAGGGGAAGGTCAAACTGGATACAGGGCTTCAATCTAGCCTTTAGGTTGATAAAGAACAGTCTACAGCAAATCAAAGCCCAAAATAACACCGATAGCTGTGATTTGGAGAACATAGCATTACTGTTCTTCTCAGATGGTATATACAACTTGCCAGGTGATGCAACAGATGATGATATTGTAAAAGCTGTTTCATCTCAAGTTGAAGAAATAGAGAGCATGGGTGACTATCATATACACCCTTTCTTCTACTCACTTGATAATAATGATGTTGATCAAGTTTCAAAACAAATATCGTGTGCTGTAGACGGATATTGGGAACCAGTGATTGGTTCCACAGCATCTCCTACAAATGTAACAGCTGGTTATCAGGCACTTTTTGCCACCCCCGTAAGTAACACTGGTTTGTGTGTAGTGTGTCTTATTTCGACTAATATTCATATTCTTCTTTCAACAGTTGGGAACTGAAGCGTTCTATAATTACACTTCTTGGTCAAAACCATATGAATTCTCAACCACCGGGGAAACTGGATACACAATATCAGCATCAGTTTACAATAGAGAGATCAAGCCTCCGGTCTTTTCTGGCACAGTAGGAATGGATATTGGCATTGAGGCCGCGGTCAAGTTATACGGAGGATCGGAAAATGAGACTGTTACAGCACTGAATGAGATTATTACCGATATCACAGATACACAATATAATACCACTTGTGCTCAGCAGCGGATTAATTTGACATACTGCGAGACACAGAGCTCGCGGCAGATGAATGGCGGCAATCAAGCCATTTGTATTCCTCCAAACATGACATCAACAGATGAGGCAATTGTTCTATCTGACAACAACGATGTTGTAACAAACATTACGGCTACAAATGAGACTGTTCTTGTTAATATAACGGAAGATCTCGGTGATAAGCCGACTCCAAATGAAATAGAAGAAGTAATATTTGACAAACTACTAAATTGCAGCCAAGGCTTTTTGAAGCAATGTCCAGGGAAGTCCGCGTTTGTATTGTTTTATCATGTTAGTTCAAGTGTTCAATATGAAGTCTCGAGATTTGAAAACCTCAGTTGAACTTGGGTTGTCTTCATCTGACTGTCTTTAAACCACATGTACTAACAAAAGTTATTATCTCCTCTCTTTCATCATCATAAATCATGATAACGCGCATCTTCTCAGGGTATGATGAGTATCCACAGGATATGTGGCTAAATACAAACAACCAAGGATTAGATTACGAAGAGAGAACTTGTTGTTTAGTAGGAACTGCTAACGTTACAGACAAATGTCCCAAGCAGGATGAGATACGAGATACAAGGATTTCTGATGCAGCAATATTTGGAATGCTCTTTGGGGCATTCTTGTTTGTCGAGTTGGCATTCTGTTACTACTGCTTTTACCGTCGAAAGAGGAGAAATGCTCAGGCTTAGTATGAGGATGGGAACTGGGTACCGCCAAAGAAGGAGATCTTATTGGTAGAAGAGGACTTTTGAGCTTAAAGAAAGTCCTCGACTATGTACAGTAAATGGATTGAAACAGCTAGTGTATTGTTTGTGTTGGTGTATTGAAGATGAGTGGATCTTTGAGCCTAGGAGAAAGTTCTACTCATAATATTGAATATCATCTCCTAGTTTTATTGCGTTTTGTTGAACTGCTTCTTCTTCTTCTCCTTTGCCTTTTATCTCTGTTGGATACTTTAAGATTGCCAATTTGAGACTCATCAAGATATCGACACTTATATCCTAGTCCCAACTCAACCTCTTTCTCACTCAGTAGTCTCCACTGACCTTCTTGTAGCTCATGATCATTCAAAGGATCGCCAATTTCATCTTTTTTTAGACCATTTAATGCTAATCTTCCAAAGCTAACTCGATGCAACTTCATCACTCCTGATCCAACAGCATGAAATATTCGTCGTATTTGACGGTTCTTCCCTTCAGATATTACAATTGATACTTTTGTCGTGCTTTGTGTTGGGTGTGAAAGTATAGATAGATTGTCAACTGGCTTTGTCTGTCCTCCATACTTTGGAGAGAGTGCTACTCCTTCATCAAGCAGTTGCTGAAGAGGATATAGTGTACTGTTATATTGTTGAGATGATGTAGGAAGTTCATGATATCCCATTATCTGACATTCATATGTCTTTTGGAAAACTTCTTTTGCTAGCCCAGATGTATCCTTTGCATTGGGGTTAGTTGCTTTATGAATCAATGCACCATCATTTGTCAGTAGCAGTAACCCTGTCGAATCAGCATCTAATCTCCCAACTGCATGCAGTTTAGACTGTACTTGAGTTGCCTCTGCAAAGTTTGTGTTCGTTCGCTTCTTACTAGTATTACTAGTAGTATCAGAAATGTAACCATCCATAGTAAAGATATCTTCATACACAGTTCGTCGACGAGGTTCCTTTGATGTACCGGTAGATGATACTTCATCAGAATTTGAATGTGATGTTATAACGTTTGCAGGTTTATGATATAATATAACGACTGTTCTTTCTCTTCTCGTAGATTCGATTGATAACACTTGATTGCTATTACTATTATAATTTTTTGTTGATAGGTCGAGACAAACACTATCACCACCTCTCAATGCATCACATCTGTGTCTTGGTAGTAAGCTTTTGTGCAATTGACTCCAATTCTTACTTCTTTGTATATTGCTATTCAAAGCAAATAGAGCATCGGTATCATCCCATAATAGGAGAAATATCTTGATAAATGTTGTAAACATCATCATGCACTTTGTCGGAGATACAGTTCGCTCGTATCAATACCACCAGAATTAAACTTACAGACCACTACAGGTAAAGATTATCTTATCAAGCTATTGGTAGTACCATCCATCAGTGACACGCAGACGTATGGTACCATTAACACATTGATGCGCATCCATCACACGCCACAAGCAAACAATAAAAGTTGGCACATTATTGCATGGCCCCGTGGCAAAGTCATACGGACCACCAACAATTGAAAGAGTATTAAATCTTATCTACCAATGGACATTGGCAGCATATCTTAAGTAATATTGTACCATCATACATCAATCTTATATAATAATTACTCCTCTTGATTGATTATCGTAGGATAAATTATAATTTTCTTGAATCTGGAGAAATTTGCAGTGTGAAAATTTCAAGTGTTGTATGATATCGTAGATATCATCAGATTCTGCTTGTACCAACATTCCTTGATATATAATAACTACACACGCCCTTGCACGGATTAACTTTATTGTACCAAGACATATCGTCGTACTGAAAATTTGCAACTTGCAACTAAATATAGCGATAAAAAGAAAACAAATATGTCTTCTCCAGAGGGTATTCGAAGTAATAGAAAAGCAGCAGTTGCCTCGGCCACGGCTCTTGCAATGGACGAAATGACTCCATCGGCTGTACCTACATTAAAAGTGATGAGATTGCAAGCACCACAATTAGGTCAACCAGCAGCGGGTTCACTCTTCTCATCGCATCATTTACTATCATCTAATTTATTATTACCCGACTCCTTTGGTATTATTCATGTTGGTGAGACATTCTCGGCATATCTAGGTGTATTAAATTCATCGTCAGATTTACCTGTTAGAGGATTAACAGTTAGTTCACAATTACAAACACCATCTAGACGGATACAATTGCCATCGAGACTTGATAATACACCTTGTGATATCGAAGCTAGTGGGGGTGTTGATGCTATAGTATCACGACGATTAGAAGAGGTTGGGCCACATATCCTAAGAGTGGAAGTTGGATATGTTTCTAATGGTTCCAAGAGTCTAAGAAAGTTTTACAGATTCAATGTAACCGTACCATTGAAGATTACTGAGAGTGTAACTCGTTCTGGAGATTCAACATGCCATGTTTCGATTACTGTTGAGAATGTTATGGAAAAGTCAAGTAGTAATGGAAGTGGTGCCGTTACAATTAGTGCAATCAACTTTGAAGCAACAACTGGCTTAATTGCCGAAAGAATCAGTATTGATGAACAGGGCAGTCAAGATGAGAGATTATCTGCTGTTGAATTTTATGATACCTGTGGCAGACTAGATCCAGGAGAGTGTTATAGATTTCTATTCTCCGTAAGGGCTGAATCTGAAGCCGCTGCACTAAGAGGAATTGCCTGTGGAGATGATTTAGGTCAAGCATGCTTGCAATATCACAAGGCCGTGGGCGAATGTGGCAAGGTTTACTCTTCAGTTGTAGTTTGTCCTCCAACTGCATACTTAAATCAAGTCGGTAATAGTTCTAATGATACAACCAAATCTAAATTTGTGGTTCATCGGAGTGGTTTGTCTGTTGATGTGGCGGCAGCTAGCGCTCAGAGAAGTATGTCCGGTCAAAGAAATAATGATGGCAGTTTAGATGAGACTTTACCAGTTACCGTTGAGCCAATAACACCACCGTCAACAATGAAATTATCTTCTCCTGAAAAGATATCTCTACTCATTGTCAATCATTCGAGTCAAAGTATGAATCTTCAGATACAATTCAGGTTGAGTGAAATGAGCGGTGTTGTAATCTGTGGTCCATCGTTTATAAGCGTCGGAGAAGTACCAAGTATGGGTGGAAGTTGCACAATAGACTTGCGTTTGGTTGCACTAGTAGGAGGACTGTTCTCTGTTAAAGGATGTTATATTGTAGACTTATTGAGTGGTAAGGAATTGAAGCAACCTCCTTTGTTTGATGTGTTTGTCAAGTTGCCAGAACAGATGATTGAAGAGAAGAAAAGCTGAGATAAATGTAAAATGTAAAGCACTCATTTTAGCTTTATAATAAGGTCTTTAGCCATGTCACGTCCTACTTCATCAATAAAGTCTTTCAAATGGGGGAGAACAAACTCTCTTCCCTGCTCACTGAGACAGCTAACTTTCACAAGATGCGGTTCACTCTCACCAATATCCAGTGTTACCTCGTCAATCCAATTATCTTGCTTTATATTGTTAGTATCATCACTTGAATCGTCAGGATTCGAGTCAATAGACAGAGCACAGCAGTTGCGAATAGGACTATATTCGTCCAGCCTCTTCTTGCCTACTTCGGCATCCACCCACTTTAGAGTGACCGGGCAAAGTAAATCTGAAGGTCTATAGTCTAACTTGTATACCATTTTTATACATGAATGTATATAATAGCCCAGATAGTAGTAATGAAGTGAAGGTCTATAGATGCTTGCTCGTCGAATCCATTCAACCTCACGTAGCGCTGTATACTTGCCAAGCTCAAGACTTGCAGAAAGGATGGGATCATAGAAAGCATATACTGACGAGAAACAATGTGGAAGTATGTCTACGACTCCGACCGCTATTAGTGGACCGTCATAAACATCCTTTGAAGTCGATAGTCTATACTGTTGAAAGTATGTTCCAAAAGGTATATGAATGTCATAGCCATCATCATCAGTGTGATTCTCCCTTGTTACCACATCTTGCTTTACTGGAGTCTCTCCGAGGAAGCTGTAAAATCTGAAATAGTTATGTTTGATTCTCGAACGGCTGGCCTCATCTAAGTGGCCGTAAATATCATCAACATTAAGGTACCCTACAGGATTCGCCTGCTTTAAAACATCGTAGTCATTAGTACCTATAATGTTCTTTGTTGATTCTATGTCTGAGTAAGGATCAAAATAATCACCATGAGTACGGCTTTGATACCGACAGAAGAGCTGATGTACTTCAGGTTGTAATGTGCTCAAATGTGCAGGTACAGATTGGACAGTGAGGAACCGTTGTTGATGTAAATTCTTCTTCTCTTTCGAGATATGTTGGACTCTCTCCGGCTTGCCAAGTTTGTCAGCTATTGTTTCATGTCGTGTGATGAACTCTGCAATTGGATCATCTAATATGCTTTTCTTTTGGGCAGGAATCTTGCGTTCGGAAATTCGAGGCGTTATCCCAGTACTACTTGCAACTGAGGTGGCCATTACATGCACATGTCCACTCCTTTCATGAGAGGATACATTCATCACTTTAATCATTTGGTCTTCTTTTTCTGAGGTTTGTTGACCTGATATGAACCTGTTTAACGATGCAACTACTGATTGAAGTAGAAGTCCTTTTTCAATAGTCCCTCTCGAACGTCCACATGCAGCCGCACACGCTGATGTAGACACTTTCACAGATGTACTATTATTGAAACTTCCTTTTGCTACTTTGAAGGAGCACCATTTTGGTACCTTGTTATTATCTGTCTCATCATTCCACCATGTCCACTGTGACTTTTCAGCTTGCTTACTATTGGTAGAAGCCACTGCTTTCATTGCTTCTTTGGTAATCTCTTCATACACAATCCTTGATAGTGTTTCTAAAATAGTTTCCAAATTGGTGTCATCTAATTGAACTGTCTTCTTTGGAGTAGTTATCGGTGATTGCTTGCGTGGTTTTTTATGTTGGTGTTTGGCCTCTGCTGAAGACTCTTTGATAGTACGACTATCACTGATGCATATTTTATTGTATCTTTGCAATGCACGTAGTACCTTCTTGCCAACTTTTCTTTGACTCTTGCTCCCTCCGACCAGGATAGCCTTAGCCAAATCACTATCTTCTTTGGAATGTTGTTGAGACTTGCATTGAGATGCAAACTTGTTTGTATCTAACCGTATACTAATCGCAGGACAACAGCTTTCAAAGTTACGTGGTCGATATAGATGTGAACCACTTCTTCTCCATCCTCTATTTATCATCTTTTCATACGTATTGTATGATATTTGATCAAATTCAAGTCCATATGATTTAGAAGATGAACATATCTCATCAACTATCTCAGTTTCTGAATTACTACTGGCAGAATCACTATCTTTGGCGGAGTGATCAACAACTGGTTTTGTATTATCATCAGGTATAATCTGTTTGTTGTATGCATCCTCTACCTTCAAAACATGTGCTCTCTTCCCACCGCAATATCCACAACGTTGTCTACTTTTACCGCATAACCTTGCTACAGATTTCAATAACTCATTAGATTGAGATTCATCTATGTCCGTGTAGTCTGCTTGTACATTTTTTCTAGTATCATGAGCATATGATTCAGTGGTATCATCATTATTTTCCTGGGATAAACATTGTTGTTGTTGGGGTATATGTACAGTGTGGTCATTGTCAAGATCGCATTGCTCCGATTTTTTTGATGACTTCATACTATCTCGACACGTCCTTTTTCCTATCGAAGATATACTTTTTTCGGCCTGATGATGAGCCATACTTTAACACTCATATATCCCAAAATACTTGCTCAATTAACATGGTAACGCCGCGCTATTCAGAGCAGATGTTATTATTGAGTTTGAGATTAAAAAATGACAACTCATAAAAAGATACGATGGGGGTATCCTAAATTGGCCACTTTATCATTTTATCAGAAGAGGAAGAAGGAGGAACAGATAATTATACCATGAAGTTGCAGGTCTACTACGCTTTAGGTACACTTGCTTTGAGAGGATATCCTACAACACAATCCTTTTCACCGAGGAGATCTTTTATATCAAAATCATCTTACACAACAACAACACATCAAAATAATAATGTTATAGTTTTGAGAGAAAGTAGTGGTGATGGTAGCGGTGGTACTGAGTGGATAAAGAAGTCAATGGGATCAGAAGAGAGTGATGGAAACAACAACAGTGCATCTCCATCTCCTGCTCCGATACCAAACTTTACAAAAGAAGAGATCAATTCTATGAATAAAGTTATCTTATCATTATCAAAAGAATCAGATGATGAGAAAAGACGTGAAAGATTAGCTGGTATATTAGATAGTGAACTTGCTTATGATAAGAATACAGATGCGGAGGTTGATACTAACGAGTCTCCTAGATTTGCACAGTTATTTCAAACATCACTTGATATTGTTGGCCAAGAGATTCAGACAGCAGCTAGAGAGGCAGCAGAGAAACAGCTACAACAAGATCAATGGCGAGAGCAAGATACAGATGATGCAGAAAAGGATCTATTCAAAGAGATTGAAGCCACTGAAAAGAAAAGAGTAGAAAGAGTAAAGAGTTCGGAAGAGTTACAACTCTGGGCGTTAATCGATATGATGATTCAAAGCAAAACTCGAGTGAAGAAATATATGGGTAGCTTGGGTAGTAAAGGGGAGTTTCGATAAGTATAGAGGATTGTAATAGCATATTGGAAATATACTTATGAGTATAAGGGGTAAATACTATCGACTATCTTAATATCACACAGTAATGAGGGAATAAGTACTCTCTCTCTTCTATACAAACCCCAATCCACAAAATAAGTCCATACCATTCCTTAACACACAAAATAGCAAGTTTGATTAAGTCGAGAAAGACTTTATTGATGATTCTTAGAAGATACCCTTCTTGCGTGTATCTTCAAAGAGCTTTTGGTGCTTATCGACAACAGCACGCCTCTGGAGCTTGTTGGCAGCAGTTAGGCAGCCATTTTCAGGCGTCCATGGGTCATCTGCGATGAATGCAATGGCAATCAACTTTTCATTGCGGCCAAGACTAGCATTCTTATGCTCACCTTCCATCTCCTTCATGATAACATCATACAATTCCTTGGAATCCTTGACTGCCATAAAGTCACCCTTGACGCCATTCTCCTTTGCCCAATTCATGACGACAACCTTGTTCAACTGCATTAGTGCAATAGGACGATCCATATCTCCATCTCCGTAACAGCAGATACCACCGCCGACAGCATCAACGAATCTACTGTTACCATATGTCATTTCCATGTTTTCAACTGCAATGTATTCACCACCCTTCAACTTGATAAGATTCTTCTTACGGTCAACAATTTGTACACTACCATCTGAGGCGAATTGTCCAATATCACCAGTGTGGAACCAACCATCAGCATCAAAATCGTCCTTTGTCTTTTCTTCCATCATGTAGTATCCCAAACCAACGTTGTCTCCCTTAACCCATACTTCTCCCCTTCCAAAGACAGGCTTTCCATTAACATCCTTGCGATCAGTTGATAGGTATGGCAGGCCACCTTTATCATTGATTTCAGGACATGAAACCATCTTCACCTCAACACATGGAATTGGGACACCAGCAATACCAGATCGATCATCACCCAAATCCTGAAGTGTCAAGCCAGCACATGTTTCAGTAAGACCATACCCCTGTCCCATGGGAATACCAAAGCAAGTTCCAATAAAGTCCTGAACATCAGAGTTTAGAGGACCTCCGCCAGAGACACCGATTCTCAACCTTCCTCCAGCAACCTTGGCAAACTTCTTAAACACAAGAGCCTTGAACAGTGGAGTGTCAAATCCAAGCTTCCTAGCGCGCATACGAGATTCAAATGCAGTGTTCACGAGATATTGCTTAACCTTTGATTCGGCTCCAACCTTTGCCTGAACACCCTTCTTAATTACATCCCAAATCTTTGGTACGCCTACCATAACAGTAGGTTTATACTGCTCCAAGGCACCGATGGGGTATGCACCAGCTGGTGTAAGAGTCTTAGGATCGGCATAGCAAATACAACTTCCATTACCTAACATACTAATTTCTGCAACCAGTTCAAAGATATGGGCAAGAGGAAGGTATGCAATAAAGACATCATTCTCATTCACAATATCAGCAACCATACATGTAGTGGCCAATACATTTTTGTGTGTAACAACAACTCCCTTTGGTTTGCCAGTTGATCCACTAGTGTACATGTTAACAGCGGTAGTGTCGGGGGTTGGAGGTACAGGTGGGTATGCCTTGCAATCTCCAGCGGTTACAAAATCCTCAAATGAAACAATCTTCACTGCTCCAGATGAAGCAGGTAAGTCCACTTTTTCTCCGGGTGCAATCATATCATTAGTGTAAATGATGTGTTTTAAAGTAGGCATATCCTTGATTAGTTTCATAAGAACAGATACACTCTTCTTGTTACATAAGATAGCACGAACCCTTCCTTCATTGATAGAGTCAACAACGGCATCAAGTCCAAGGGTGGCATATACAGTTGTCACACTAACACTCTGAGAGAAGGCACCTATATATATTCCAAAATATAAATTATATAATGAGATAAACATATAAATAATCAAAAAAAGATATGTACATAATGTGTATCATGTAAAGAATATATAACATACCTAATGCTCCAATCATCCATTCTGGACATGTATTCTCATAGATAGCAAGGGTACAGCTGGTGGTATGCTGAGCAAGAGTGGCCTTTTGTGGTGATGCTACAAGACCTGCAGAACGGAGAGAGGCACCAAACTTTAATGAAGCATCCTGAACTTGAGCATATGTACGGTAACTAACATCACCAAATTTCTTAACCTTTGGAGTATGTTGACCAAGGAATTCACGTTGTGCCATTGCATTACAATGACCGAATGTCTTGCAGGCATATTGTGCTAGTTCATGAAGAGTGGTAACTCCCTCAACGGGTGTATTTTTGAGATTACCCTTAAATTCAGTTGCAACACGATGAGATTCATCATCTGCCACGGGCACTGACCGCATAGGAGTTGGGGTTAACAATTTCTTGAGAAATCCAATCCATTGGAATGTAATAATTGCAAGCTAAATAATACGGTATAATATACAAAAAGTTAGTATAGATATGGGAAGGTGCACATGTGAACTTCAACAAAAATTAAACTTGGTGTAACAGTAATTGTAATACATGTAACTCGGTAACACTTACAAATAAATCAATAGAGACCAGTATGATCTTGAGGGGAAGTAGAGCGATACTCATCACGGCAACCTATCCTGTGTAGTCTACACTGAGACAGGTTTGGTTTTATTTAGGTCTATTGTAATAAATCTTCAAACCTCAAGCAAAGATTTTGAGCTCATAACCTGGTTTATCTTGGCTACTCATACTTACGGTATCAACATTACTCTTTGTGATGTTATGTGGGTGAACTGTATGAGTACGTGTAAACCAACAATATTGATATTCATTGTTTGTCTTGACACATTCAAAAACCTATTTTAATGTATTATGTATGCCATTGCTATTTATTGACCGTAACCCCCAACAAAATATAGCCTGAAGAAGCATAACATATACATTGTTATTTATTGCTTCTTCTTATCCCCATTGCTTAAATCACTTTGAGACATTCGCATCTTTAACTCCTTTGCACTCATTGATCGTCCAATAGCCTTTAGAATCTCATCGATAAAGATGACGGGAAGGGAGAATGCTAAGACAATCTTCCACTCATCCCAGCTCAACGGTGTAACATTGAACATATCAGCCAAAAAGTCGACGTATAGAATGACAAAATGCATACCAAAGGAAGCTACCATTGCCAAAATAAGGTAAGGGTTGGACCATGGTGGCATTGTCACCAAACTTCCATCCTCAGACAAGGCATTCAAGGCGTTGAACATCTCAATAGCAACAAGAACTGATAGAGAAAGTGTTGATGCCTTGATCTTACCATCTGTAAAGTACTTACAGGGATCTGTCTGCATATCAAGTCCGTCAAAGTCGTTCACTTTAAAGTCAGTCCAAGTACTACAATATCCCCAAGTGGAAAGTTGCTCATATGTAATATTGGTATGATCACCCTCGTGGTAAATATACCAGTAGGCAAATACAGCAACACATGCCCAGCCAACGTAAAGTCCAACAACCATATAACGGAAGAAGACCCAAGGAGTAATGAGACTATCACTAGTGCGACGGGGAAGCTTCTTCATAATATCACCATCAGCGGGGTTGAATCCCAATGCAGTAGCCGGAGGTCCATCAGTAACGAGGTTAACCCAAAGAAGTTGAACTGGAATAAGACCTTCAGGCAAGCCCAATGCGGCGGTTAAGAAGATGGCAGCAACCTCACCAATATTTGACGAAATAAGATACCGGATGAATGCCTGCATATTGTTGTAAATTGAACGTCCTTCCTCAACGGCAAGGACAATGGTGGCAAAGTTATCATCAGCAAGGATCATATCTGATGCTTCCTTGGCAACCTCAGTACCAGTCAAACCCATTGCAATACCAATATCAGCCTGCTTGAGAGCCGGTGCATCATTAACTCCATCTCCGGTCATGGCGACGACATTTCCCTCACTCTTCAACAACTTAACAAGTTGTTGCTTGTGCTTGGGCTCTGTTCGCGAGAACACAAGTCCACCATTACTCTGTGTTAGAATCTTAAGCTGCTCTCCCTCACTCTTCTTGAAGAAGTCAGAACCGGTAAAGCTTGAATCCGAATCAAAATTATCATTTAAGATACCAATTTGCATTGCAATAGCCTCGGCAGTCAATTTGTTATCACCAGTGATCATCATGATACGGATACCAGCAGTCTTGCACATTTTAATCATAGGAGCGATCTCCTCACGGGGTGGGTCAATAATACCAACTAGACCGACGAATGTTAATTCAGATTCAATACCTACAAAGTTGGAATCCTCAGATAGAATCTTAGTCGCCGAATGTCCAGAAGTTCCATCGTATGAGCCAAGATCACCACCCAAGTCCTTGTAGGCAAGTGCCAAGACACGAAGGGCACGCCCTGCCATACTTTGTTGCTGTGAAAGAACAGCATCCAAACCAGCCTTATCGAGCTTCACAACCTTACCATTAGCCTGAAAAATCTTATTACAGCGCAAGAGAAGTCCTTCGGGAGCACCTTTAACCAATAATTGATTCGTCTTCTTATCAGCAGGTTTAGTAATAACAGACATTGACTTACGATCACGGTTGAATTCAAGTGTAGCCAATACCTTGGCCTTGCCTCCCCAGTAATCATTAACAGCGTGGGCAGTGGAAGTGGGGTCAGAGGTACGTTTCTTGGCAAGTGACTGTTGACTGGAAGCGTCGGGAAGGCCAATCTTTTCAACCAATACCTTAAGACTTGCCTCGGTCGGCTCTCCAACACGAACGTACTTACTAGCCTTGGTATCATATTCGATAGATGATGCATTACACAACGATGCAACAGTCGATGCCATGGCAATTTGGGCACTATCTCCAGCAACGGGTGGTGAGATGTCACCAATTGGAGCATAGGTAATTCCGGATACGGTATGTTTGGCCATTGAATCCTTTGTTACGGGTAAAACCACCTCAACACAGGACATTTCATTCGTCGTTAGGGTCCCAGTCTTATCAGAGCAGATAACATTGGTGCATCCCAAGGTTTCAACGGAGGGTAACTTACGAACAATGGCATTCTTGGCAGCCATTTTTCGTGTTCCCAATGCCAAGCAAGTTGTAATAACTGTGGGTAGCCCCTCGGGGATAGCCGCAACAGCCAATGCAACCGCAATCTTAAAGTAGTAAATGCATCCCTTGAACACACTACCATGAACAGGATCAAAGAAATGATTGTAATTAATAGCCCATACCAAGATACAGATCACGCCAATAACCTGGGAGAGTAAGTCACCAAATTCATCAAGTTTCTTCTTAAGGGGTGTATCCTCCTCTTCCTCGGCGGCACCCTGTACGGCTAATTGAATTTTACCAATCTCAGTCTTCATACCAATATCAGTAACAACACCACGAGCAATACCCCCAACAACGGTAGTAGTAGCAAACATAATATTCGTCTTAGCCTGAACAACTAATTCATCTTCCTTGACGGTAGGTGTTTCTGGATACTTGGCAACACTTTGACTCTCTCCCGTTAACTGACTTTGATCAATCCTCAAACTTGTCGTTTTTAATTCAGTAACACGTGTATCCGCGGGTACACGATCACCAACCTTAACTTCAATAATATCTCCGGGTACAATATCCCGACTATTAATAGTTGCCATTTTACCATCACGGAAGACTCGGGCACTTTCTGATTGTAATTCCTTAAGTGCCTCGAGTGCGGCTTCAGCATTCGCCTCTTGCCAAACACCCACAATGGCATTCAAAATTAGAATAACAAGGATAACAATAGGTTCAATGTAGGCTAATATACCCTCCTCATCGGCATGTTCACCTGCATCATCAAAGTAGGCCAACGCAAAGGATACGACAGCCGCGGCTAATAGAATTTTAACAAGGGTATCATCGAATTGCTCTAATACTAATTTCCATAACGGTGTGGCATCCTCCTTATCTAATTCATTCCAACCATACTCGGCACGTTTCTTTTCAACTTGTGAGGTGGTTAAGCCCGTCTTTGGATCGACTTCATAATACTCATAAAACTCATCAATATCGCATGTCGAACTGCTGCGAGTAAGAGACTTTTTACCCATGATTATATGTACTATCCAATACCACTTATATTAGATAATACCGGCCCTTCCAATTGCAATTATATGAATGCTTCTCCGCCTACCAAAGCATTGGATACGATATGGTACGATATCAAGAGAAAAAGTGCCCTCCAATTTTTACACCTGGAGTTTGTGTATCGTATTTCTCTTCTTTCTGTACGATACGATATTGGTACGGTCTACTACTCTCTCACAGACCTCACATTGAAATGAAACTTGCAACACAACTTGCTAGCTTGGTATGTACATGTACTTGTCAATCGTCAATCTCTCATTCGTCGAAGTCAGCCTATCATTTATCTTCCCACTTTCCACAAATGAGCACTTCTTGTGAGCAAATGCTACAAGTAGAAAGGTATCTTGAAGTTGTTGTGAGTTTTGCCGGGTGTAGCTATCTATTTCATGACAGAATAAAGCTAAGAAGAATATACATATAAATGGTAGCTCTAGCCTTATCATCTCGTCCTTAGTCAACTTGTCGGGTACCTTACACGCATTAGTTTCTTCTTGATGTACTTGGCTTGACTTTGCTCTGACCAGCTCAACGTCATCACTAACTCTGGGTAACTAACCACATATAATTAGAGGTACTTCTCCACCCATATACTACTACCTCTTTCCTCGCTTATTCTGCTTACCCGTCATTAAACCCCAAACATCAGGTAAAACAATCTCATCCGACTTATTCTGAACAAT
>Ga0214479_100823_pt1 | contig 15781 bp, 11 predicted proteins | sample M1_20Mar14CPVII9_5_FD_165054 | JGI IMG/M metagenome (GOLD analysis project Ga0214479, IMG submission 165054) | Marine eukaryotic communities from Monterey Bay, California, United States - M1_20Mar14CPVII9sort6BwellE14 | ecosystem: Environmental > Aquatic > Marine > Unclassified | place: USA...
TTGGTGATGATATTGTGGCCAGAATTATGTCACACACATCAGATTTTATTGATTATAATGATGATAAATGCTTCAGCAACGACGGGTTATATTTGCTAAGTAATGTTGCTGTCGAGGAAATTAACAACAACAACAACAACAACGAGAATACGAAAGATTCAATTTCCGATGGGTGGGATGTTTTTAGATTTCAAATTAGTGAGGAGAAGCGTACCAATAAAGTATTCAATAGTGCGGAAGAGTTTCTATACCATTGGTTAGTTGAATTGAAGAGATGCAAAGAAAATAGTAGACTGAGACCCATCTTTATAAATGTTAAAAAGTTTAAGTGGAACAACAAGTCACAAACTCTAGATGTTTTTCGCGCAGAAGCCTCGGCCAGATATAAACAACTAACATATACTCAGAAAGCATTATACAGAGCAATAGCTAAGGAGTATTTCAGAAAGAAGAAAAGTGGATGATGTATTTTTGAAAAACCCATCTTATTGAGAGTGTCCTGTATAAGGAAGTCAATCACGGGATGCTAGTGTTGAATTGTTTTGTTGGTGTAGTAGGAAAGACAATGGCACAACCTTAGTACTAAACTTATGCAGTGGATGGCACATCAAAATATAATATTAATTGACGACGACAACGACAACAACAACAACCTTGATCATCGAGCTATAACAACACGATGGAAACAATCTGCCTGACTTGATATATGATGATAATGGAGAGCTAGTATTGATATATAAGATGCGGCTGCAGTGAAGATATACCTTGGCGTATACCAAAGGAACGGCATCTTCTACTACCACCAAAATAAAGACGATTGTACTCTATCCGTGATTATACTGGATCAATAATTAATTATATCAAGTACTCATGTTGATAATTGATGGATGATATATATGAATTGCGACGACGACAACTACAATCTAGCTGCAAAGAATAGCCGCTTTTGCAATTGATAGTACGGCAACATATCTGGAGGGAAATTAGTAAAGTCAATGTTTTATATCCGCAAGAAAGAAGTAATTGACGCCCAATCAAGGGTTTGATGTTACTATTTTTACTGTAGAGGCATAAACGGCGAGAAAAGGGTTGCACAGTTTTAAATTGCCTAGCTTTTCCTTCGTTTCAATCAGTCGCGTGGGCAAGTCGGTACTTTAGCTAGCTTGCCATAGTATTAACTCCTAAAAGAGAATGTGTTTGTGTTAGCTTTCATACTACGGCCAGTCCATACACGTAACACTGGGTAAACTGCTCCCGCCAAAGCGGACTCGGTCTGCTTCGTGGAAATCCAGCCGCCGTGCACACAACTGTTCAAAAGGGAGTATATCCATTGCACATTGCCTGTGAGTTTAGCTCGGCAAAGGTCGTTGATTTCTTGCTTGGAGAAGTTGATGGTATGTTGAATAAGTGTGATGTAAATGGTGATTCTCCATTACACTATGCTTGCCGTTCAGCCAATGTTGATGTCATCAAGTACTTGGTTGCAGAGCAAAATGTTCCATCTGTCTCGGAGGTCAATGCTGCCAATAAGCTGCCACTTCACTTGTTCCTTCAGTGTGAGAACAAAGCAGTCGACCGTGAGAGTTCAGAGTATATTGATGCATGCTGGCATCTATTTGTTGCAAATCCTGAATCTGTTCAGAGTCTGGCATAGGCATAAGTTGATCAACCGCATACCAAGAGATACCAAGACAAGGTTTCTGCTATGTATCAATTTGCATAAGAAGAAGGAGCCGTGAAACGATACCGATCATACCGTCTCGTTATTCTTCCTGAATTGAGGAGATAGTTTAAAGTAAAGTAAGACGGCTTCAAACAAATAATGCATACAAATGGTGAAATATCTATTGTAACTAGCAAGCTATTAGCAGTATTCATCTTCATTCAACTTATTGAACCTAGTAAAGCAATAGACCCTAAATAAATCAGTTTACCCCCACCTTTTATTTGTCAGTTTTTACCCTACCTGGGTACTCCACCACCTTTTATTTGTCCTCCGTCCGTCCGGTCAATTAAGAATAAATTTGGCGATAGTATCTGACTATCGCTGAATGGATGGTTTCGACTTCAAACGGCCAAAACAGGACCACCACCAATCTAATGTAACATATTGAAAATAAACCTGTTGATTCAGGCAACTACTGGTTACTACTATATCTACTACTATATTGTATTACTAAACTCTCTGAGCATCGGGTAAACTGCACCTGCCCGAGCTGACCTACGTCTCGTCGACTACCCAGGCCCACTACCACTTGAAAATTTGTTGTGTTATCATTGTTGTGCGTATTGTCAGCAGATATAACGACTTATATTTACTACTGTGATGTTGAAGATATGGTTTATACTTATTGTTACTGTATAAATACAGGAGTGTGTAAAATGATAATGACAAATGAACATTAATAAATAATAAATTGCAAAATACAAATCTCTCATTTCTCGTCGTACGTTACTTTACTTCATCACTTATTAGGCTAGGGACCGATATCTCGTAGAAGAAGAAGCGAAGATCTCGTTCAGTACTATTTTAGCAGCAGAGGAGAGGCGGCGGGCGGCGGTGTTATGTATATGTACAAACACTAACACAAACATATCACGTGCACAAAATTTTTTGGCCTAGGTACATTGAAGATCAACACAACAATCACTATACGTATCCCTCTATCGTCAAGCGAATAGGTATACTATCTATAAACTCTATTTTCATTTATTATTAGTATTAGGAACGCCACCATGAGAATCAGAAAAGTACAACCTTTTACTTTTATTCTGGTACTTCTTGCCAACAATGCAAGTTGCAATGAAACTAGCATAAATAATGTTGAAAAGACGGCTCAATCAATACAAGTCTGCAATACAGAGGAGGATGTATATAAACACCCTAACCCATCATGTACCTTGGAACATTTAACGGATGAAGTATTGTTTGGCATATGCAAAAAAGCTGGAATACATCTTAAACCTAACCTTACACGGAAAGACCTTGTTGAAGCAGCACGCGATTGTCGTTGGCCGGGAGCGCTTTTATATAGAAAGTATCTTGATATGATGAAGGAAACATCTTTTAATGTTATGTCTAGATACGATAGGATTAGTTTCTTACTATCTATTAATGGCGTCTATGATGTTGAGAAAATAGCAGCTTTGGGACAACATCTATTGGACAAACTTGAAAGAGGTGACAAGGTTCTAGAAGATAATGAACTACTCCAACTTTTATATGATGACTATCAGAATCTTACAGATAAACGCTCTATACTTGATGGGATTGGGATAGTATTATCAAATCATGGTATTCAAGATCGCAGAGAAAGAGAGAGTTTGAGAAGATTACTATTGGAGAAACTTGGAGAAGACGAATCATCTCCCGCTATAAAGAAGTTGCTGAAAAAATACAAAGCCGAAGTTCTTGATCTTGGATATAAGATGGATGACAAAGAACAGTCTAAAGACATAGGTACATATATGCTAACATCAGAAGAGATTGCAAAGTTACCCGAGTTTTCTAGTAGGCTCGATGGAATAGGAGATGGCCAGCTAAAAGTATTTCAGTGGGACGGAAGAGCAGTCATTTCTAAATGGAGTGCTAAAAAGCAAAGATGGTACCAACCCAAAGAGTTAAGTAATCCCGATTTTGATTATTTTGATATATTTGACTTGGTAAGAAAGTCAATACAATATGAACACGCCATACACATTCAAATAAGTCTGAATGATCATGAAGGTGCAATTAATCTATTTGTCGGGTACAATAATGGTGACGATCCACTCTTTGCAACTCAAAGAGCTTTTGACGAGTATAGATATAGTTATCTGGGAAAGGGCGAAGTGGAAAGAATTGCTGATATTGTAGGAGAAGTTGTTGCAAATGGCAAATCTAAAAATTCTTCACGTCTTATTCCTCGACCCACAGCTAAGGATATTGCCAAGCTTCCCAATTGGAAAACAAAGAATAAAATTGTTGGATTATACGAAGGGGAAGTAAAGTTATTCCAAATAGATGGAATTGTAGTTGCTTCCTTATGGAGTAACAAAAGTAAAACATGGAATAGCCAACCAGAACGAATTACCGAATCACATTATGAGAATGGCATAGGTGGATTCGATGTTGCTGATCTTGCAAGAAAGTCAATACAGTATGATCATGTCATATCTTTTTCAATGGGTAGGGGAAGCTATAAGAAAAACGTACTAGCCGGATACAATTACGGAGATGACCCACTTCTAATAGCTCGAGGTATTATTGACGAATATGTTCTGGCGAGTGATCTAGTGGACCCATCTTCCTCATCATTATTACTTGAAGAAGTAGCGGATACGATACGGCAGTTTCTTCCACATACGCCTGGGAGTGACGATCAAGACTATCGACCAACACAGCAAGACGCTAAGTTTGTAGCTATTGTTTGTACCTTTGCCATGCTCATCTGGTATTTGGGTGCCAAGCTGGAGAGAAGGCGGCACAAGAAGAAAAAAGTCAGAAAGCCGCCTGGGATCAGCCTTTTATCATGTCATCAACCCAAAATGGAAAAGACACTATATGTTAAGCTTTCCGCCACGAAGAATCTAAATGGAAGTCAAGGAAGAAAGCTCGAGGGATTGATAATCAAATCGGGCGTCGAAGATATTGAAATGGAGAAGAAAACAGGTCAGCCTAAAGTTATGCACAAGATGATCGAGGCCTCGAACGGGGTGGTATATGTACCTGTGCATATAAAAGGGAGCGAGGAAGCTGTACAAAAGGCAGTTGTATTGATTCAACACTCAATTGGTAAAGAGAATTTGGATGAGAAGATCGAGCTGCCTCCCACCAAACCGCAACCATCATTTTCTCCTATGCCAAAGTCAACTACTACAAGCAAGGTATCAACAGCTCCTACAAGGATACTCAAGAAAATAAAGTCAACTGTTAGTTCACTTTCTTCTACCATATGGTCGTCGGCTTGTATAAGTTGTCAATATTTGAGATCCATTACTATCAACTCATACCAAAATGCAACAAGTAGTGTTAGAAGCACGTTCAATGGCACACTCATATCATTCGACGATTTCATGAATAGGGCATTAGCGTTGCTAACGATATTATATATATTGTACGAATACTGCAAGCATGATGTAATTCGGCCGGTGCTCATATTGGTATTAATCCCCCTATTAACAAAGAAGGAAGCCGTTAAAACAGCAAAATCTGTCATCGTTGTGTTTGGAGTGCTGCTAGGTTGTATCATGCTACTTAAATCGAGAGCGGTCTCTACAAACAGACACGAAGACTGTGGACTGTGGGCTAGCCAGGGATTATGTGAGAAGGATTCAGAGTATCTAGAGTATATGCAGATGAACTGTGTAAGTAGCTGCAGGGTTCATAACGCCAATTTTGGAACATTGAATTGGGCATACACTCTACCATACCTACTCTTTCAGAGTATCATCATGATATTACTGACTCGGTTTGTGACCACTTCTGTGGCATCATTCTGGCTAGGATGGAATGACGCGTGCCTCTTTTATGAGAAATGGGAGCAGTTGCTGACATTGCCATTTGACTTCTGTCAAGAAGGAGTACACTTATTAGGAGCAAGATGGAGTGTATGGCAAGCAAATGAGTCGATTCAAGAAGCCGTTGGTGCAGATCATGTTAGTACTACTATGCCACCCAATTCTGCTTCGGTTCAAGAATTAGCGTCGTCTAAAGTCAATGGTACTGAACCTCTTGATAAGGGAGATAAAAGAAGAAACGATACTCCAGAGACACCAGTGCAGCGTGAGACAAACAACGATAGTGGCAATAATATGGCTACAACAGCCTCCACCGCCAAATCACCACCTGACACGACAGTGCAGGAGAAAGAGATTCCATCTGAAATTGGTATAGATTCATCTCAAGGAATGACCCGTGATACCATAACTGAGGTTTCTATCTCAAGTCTCAACGACAGAAGTAACATATCTAAGACATACTCCAACTTTACATTGGACGAGAAGGATCCATTATTCATCTTCTTAAGGTCACAAGCGTCATGTATTAAAGGTAGTGTGGACGAATTCTATACATGGCTTGTCAAGTCTGAAGATATCGATTCAATGTTGGCCTTGAAGGAGGCTATGTCCGATGATGACTATCTATCTGATATGAAAGTCGGCGACGGTAGCTCTGGTATCAAAGGATTCAAACGTAAGGCATTTCGTCGTGCTATATCGGAATACTTCAATGACAAAAGTACCAAGCTAGTTGAGTCACCGCTAGCCACCAACGCATGCGAGCCTCCCGAGGAGCTTGTATGTCCAATTAGTCTTGTCCTTATGACCAACGATCCAGTAGTTGCAGAGGATGGTATCACGTATGAGCGTGCATCTATTGAAGATTGGTTTCAGAAGAGTAAGGCAAAGATATTTGATGCTCAAGAGAATCTGAAACAAAATGTTCATTCGGAGGCTGATAAGAGAATCGTTGACACTGGCATCTGCTCGCCTGTTTACGGCAGCAAGATGAAGAGTCTGATATTGACGCCAAATACTGGTATCAGGAATATGGCACGAGCATTCGAAGACAAGAAGGGTGCTGCTCGAGGATAAGAGGTTTGTAGAACTTATGAATTACGACATAGGTTGATGAGATATACCAAACGCTCTGGTTGGATAAGAAAGCCTAATACTATACATGAAGGTCTATACATCTAATGTACTTAAAACTTATTGAACACTTAATTGTCTTATGTGCATATCACTTTAGCTAAAACATGCATTCACATTAACATTCACTTGCACAGAAAGGACTTTTATCAACTTCATCAGGACCCTCTGGAAATGTACATCCAGAATCTTTAAAGGCGAAGTTGTTACCAACACCAAAGCCACTGTATGGGAAGATGTCGCGCCATTTACATAGATTTTGATTGAAGGATATTGCTCCGTTGAACATAACACTGTGATGTTGTTGTACGAAACGAAAAAGAGCAAGTTAGACACACCAAGATCAATGATCATGTCACTAGCCCATACAGATCAGAACTTACGTCATCGTCTCTACTCCACGGATGTTCCAATTACTAATATCTTGGTTAAATTCAGATGCACCAAAGAAAAGTCTGCCGAAGGAAGGAAAGAGAGGAGTGAGGAGTTTGAGTTAGTATAAGGTATCTTTGTCTTTTGACTTGAGACTCAACAACTCGATTCACTTGACTCACCTTGTCATGTCCTTAACTTGCACGACATTCCACGAGCCGATATCTTGATTAAACACTTTATTATCGTTGAACATACCGTACCTAAGATTGAGAGGAGGCAAGTGAGATTTAAGTGAGGTCTTGCAAGTATCTTGAGATTTTAAACAACAACTAACTCACATATCTAAAACATTGATAGTGTTCCACGAGCCAATGTTACCATTAAAAGAGCTTCGAGCAAATAATGCGTTCATACTGGAAGATGCGCGTTTCACAATATATGAAGATGAAAGAGAGATGATATAACTTATGTTAGGGCAACGAGCAAAAGTATCGGAAGAGCGAGAGTGAAGAGAAGAAGTCCCACCCAACAAGACTTCATTAACACAAACAATACTAACGCGGACTTTCCTGGTTACTCTTCCCGTGTCCCATGTATTGAGATCTCCGTTGAAGCCCGAAGCAGCAAAAGTAGCGTCCATTTTCGTCACTATTAGATGCGCGTTGTCACGATTTATGATGATGAAAGAGAGGAGATAGTAACTTATGTTAGTACATGTGATTCAAAGGCAGTCAAATAATGGCTAATAAAGGCCAAATGAAGTATCCAATCGCCGGGTCTTCATATCGAACACACGAAATCATATGATGCAAAGATACAAACGCGGACTTTCCTGCTGAGGTATCCCAACCTGATAAGTCATCGTTGAAAGTGGCTGCGTCATAGAACAATTGTTCATAATCAGTCACCGCTGATACACACCAACTCCCAATGGGCAAGCCATACTTGTCTCCAATATCACCACATTTGTTTTTGGAATCTGAACAACCATTTGCAATATATGTATCAATTGCAGCCTTGAGTTCATTTCTATTGGCAAAGCATTTCAATGTAGGTTTCGGAGTAGGTGTGCCTGTTGTTGGTCTCAACGAAGGAGGAGAGGTAGGTCTAGGTGTGATTGGAGGAGATGTAGGCCTACCTGTGACTGGAGGAAATGTAGGTCCATCTTCTCCTGAATTATCTCCTCCTGTTGGGGGCTCATCATCTTCCTCTTGTGGGGGCTGGAGGAAGAACAGACAGACAAGTCAGAACAAGTCAGGCATTAGAAGTATAAAGAGTATATATAAGGATATATCAAGGAACAGAAACTCACCAGAGTAGGCTTCTTTGTTGGAGATTCCGTGGGCTGAAGAAGAGAGAGAATAAAATATTTGACATGAGATTAGTGTATTGACTATACATTAAACTGAAAGATGACGGTCAAGACACTTACTTTCTTAGAAGGTTGAGAAGTGGGTTTGGGAGTAACAACTTCTTCTATAGTAGGCAACATAGTCGGCATCTTAGTGTCTACCGGAGGCTATGAATGTGGAGAGAAAAAGATGACGTAAGAGTGTGAATCAGACATAATCTATAGGGAGCTATCGAAACACGAATTCAATGTTCAGTCTATACTCACCGGCGTGACTGGCTTTAGTGTAGTAGGTGGTGGTGATGGAGGAGGCGTTGGGTCAGGTGAAGGTGGAGGAGTCACTGCTGACGAGGGCTTGGGTGTTGGATTAGGCACCTATAAAGCAAGAGTAAGAGTAGAGACACAAGATGTGAGCATAAGATGTCAGCAGATGTGATCAAGTTACAGAAAATGCACATCTCCTGCAATACTCACAGGAGGATTCGTCGGCTGACGAGTGGTTGGATTGTTTGTGCTGATCTTTGAAGTAGGACTTGGGGTTACAGGACTGCCAGGCTGTGCTTGAGGATTGGTAGGATTATTATTGGGTGTTGGTGGGGGTGTAGTTGACTGAGGTGATGTAATGGGCTTGGACGTTGGTGGCTTAGTGATGCTATCATTGACGACTATACTTTCAACTGGTCTTTGTGATGGACTCGTTGATACGGGAGATGTTACAACCGGCTGCTCAGGTTGCATCACAGGACTATCATCGGCAACAATAACAGGCTTGGGTGTCGGCTGGTTGCTCGTTGGTACACTGTTGTCGTCGGTAACCACTACCGAACTACCAGCATTAACGACTGGCTTGTTGGTAGGTTGGAGCAAGGGAGTGGTAACTACATTTGTAGTTGTACCTGAACTATTAGTGTTAATTGCACCCCCACCACTACTGGAAGAAGGACAGCAAGGGTTATTCTCATCTCCAGCTTCTGCCTTCTCCGCCAATACTTCCAAGCACATATCAGAGTTGGCATCAACTGCCATGTACATATCAACAAATCCCTGAGGAAATTATGATTGAAGGGGGGAGGGGGGATGATAAAGTTTATAAGATAAAGTAAAAAAAAAGAGTACATATCATAATATGCACAAATTTCACTAACCTTGCAAGTCAATGAGTCACCATCAAGAATAATATCTTCCTTATCAACACTTAATCCATTTGGACAAATTAAACATGGATTCTTCTCTGCACCAGGACAGCAATATGCCTGCATTATCTTACTACCCTCACAACTTTCATCACCTTCACTAAGTACCATTGCAGTTACATCTACTAATTCCTTACATGTGGCTGTATCTTCATCATCCTCAAATGGTACGTAGTCGTCACCGGCTGTGATACCGTTAGGACATAATGTACATGGTTTTCTATCTTCTGATGGACAGCATAACATTTCATATATACTAGTACCATCACAAAAGTCTGTACCGAATAAATTTACTTCATCAACTAATGCCTTACATGTAGTCGTGGCATCTCCATCTGCAATAAAGGGTGTATAATCATCCCCTTTTGTTATACCATTTGGACAGATGGTACATGTAGAAGAAGATCCAGAAGATCCAGAAAAATTATCGTCCTCCCAATAACTATCACCCGCCTGTGGTGCATCATCAGGGCAACACAAAAACTCCACATACCTACTACTCTCACAACTTTCATCGCTTTCGTTAAACAACGTTGCTGTTTGATCAACTAATTCTTGACATGTTTGTGTATCATCCTCAAATGGTACATAATCTTCCCCTTTTGTAATCCCATTTGGACATAGTTTACATGGAGAAGCAGAAATAGGGCTTGAGTTATCCCCATTATTACTATTGTATGTGTTATCTTCATCTTCTCCCCAAGGCACACTCTCCCCTTCTTCACTCTCCTCCTCCTTTAATAATGCTAACTTACAAACACAACAATTAACATTGGGTGTATCACTACCATCATTCAATACACTATCATTACCATACGCGCCACACCATAATTCATTAGTAAGTAATTCATAATCTGAACATGGACTATTGTATTTATCTTTATAATTTGGTGTATCAATACATGGAGTTGGTGATTGAGTTGATGATGTAGGTGTAGAAGGGGAGGACTCTATTATTGTACTACTAGATAATGATGGAGTTGTTGCAGTAGACACAACCGGACTACTTGAAGTGTTAGATGTCTCATCATCATTCACCTCCACAGTAGCTGACGTGGGAATAATCTCAGTTGGTAATCCTCGAAGAGAAGTGGGCGATGATGATGGACTATTATCATTTGATGATGTTGTTGTAGATGGAGACTTCGTAGTATTAATTGCAACACCACCCTCAGCTCGAAATCCCGGAGGATCAACTTGATTATTATTATTATTTGATGATAATGTAACACCTAATACTATTGCAATTATAACAAGTATTACAATTGTGATACTACCAATTATGACTTTTTTTGATATAGGTGTAGTTGAAAGACAGTTACCTGTTGGTGGTTGATTATTAGATGGATTTACGGTGGTATTATTTCCTGAATCGGGTGTATTACTCATTGTATTATCGGTTGAACCAAACATGTTGTTGATTTGCAATGATATATTAATGTATATATTATTTTGGAGGATATAAATCTATCGTCTGGTTTTATATATCAGAGAGGAGAGGACGCACACTGATGAAAGTATAATATCTACTGACCATTGACACCAAACATATTATGAGGAGCCCTCATCTACTTCACTTTGCAGAACGAGTAAGAATGGCAGTGGTTTATTGTAGCTCTTCTCGTACGATTTAGAAGAGCCACAAGCTATCCTAAAATAGGGAAATTTCAAAAATCGGGAAATATCATATTTATGGCTATAATATTGCAAATATCATCGTAAAATCATACATGTATCTCTTCTACTATGTATTAGAAATATGCTTGTGAGAGGATTTGAGTTAGATATGAATATATCACTCATTAGAGCTATTTAGCTAAAATTGCATACTGTTATTTCTTTATATTGTCTTCTACAGTGAATTTCGGATCTAAATAATATCATAAATCGATTCTATGCAATTTTAGGTCATATAGTGTATTTTCAATGATTTAATTGCAATTATTGCAATAGATATACGTTCATGAAAGCATTTCCCTAGCATTGATGGCCAAAATTTCCCAATTAGGATACCACGATGATCGCTAAATTACTTAATTTTGTTAGCGATTAGGCTATTTTGGCGATGTTAAATTTATTAACCGGCAGCAAGGAGAAAGAATAAAAAGCGATACAACTGACGACAGTAACCGCTATGGTTTCTGGAGGACTAAGAAGATACCGCTACCTTGGGTGTTTTGACCCGAGGGGGTGAAAACTCAACGCATATCAGACTCAACGCATATCGCGAAAAAGTTCCTAGGTTCCTAGGTTCCTAGCTTTTTTAGCGATGGGTTCCTAGGTTCCTAGGTTCTTGTTCCTAGCTAGGAACCCTAGGAACCCAACCTCTAGGAACCCATGTCGGAACCATCGAGATTTTATGTGAACTTGCATGGCAACTATTAAGATGGCGACGGCCGCCGCTAAAAGCCATGTTGCTGTATATTATACCCTCTCAAGTGCTTGTCGATAGTATTTCAATCATCGGCCTGAACAAAATTGAGTGTAGGCTTCAAATTATCTTGGCCATCAAAATATGCACATCATGTGTTCATTTGATAGCGTTGAGTGTTTTATATGCAGACCTAGCCATGCCGACGATTATTAACAAGTGGCCCGAGGAGGGCCGGCAGTTTTCATGGGCAAGCTTCAAACATACGAGGACTGTGACCATATCAATTAGTCCTCCTTCCCAGATGTGATCGCCAAATATCGCCAAACGGATTAGTGTATTCTCGGGCTTCTCTATAGTATGAAGCTATATTGTAGGTAATAGCGTCGAGATGATGCTGCTCTACTACGAGAGTATGAACGTCAATCCTCCTCAATATAATATCATTTGACGTCTTTGCTATATCACGCAACGAACTGCCGCTGACTATTGATAAGAACATCATAATAGATAGAATATACCTACCATCAAAAACGATGAACAACATGAAGCGTCGTCGACCATTCCACTTGAATGCATGGAATGTGTACACTAAAAGAAGATCGATAGAGATATTCAATAGAGAAAATGATTTTACTGACGTCAACGAGTTCAAGGAGTATATCAATACGTACAAACCATTTGATAAGAAGAGGCAGCATAAGAAGAAAACTATCAAAAATGAGAATGCATACTACAGAGATCCCGATACAGAGGAGAAAAAGAAAGTAGAAACATTTGAGCATTTCAGATTGATGGCTCTACAAGATTGGAATAGTATGACGGGGGACGACAAGGCTGTGTATAGAAGTATTGCATTAGATATGAACAAGCAATCTAAAGGAGAGATAGTAAATGATTGTTCATTAAACCAGCGATGTAAAAAGGAGGTAGTGGTAGATAGACATCAGGTAGATAGACGCTTCAAATCGGACCTATTAGTATTGCAATACCAGGCTCATCAGTTACAAAAAGGCATAGATGCAATGATATCTAGACAGTAGAACTGCCTAGACAACACAAGCAATCTAAAAGACATACTAGGATACTTCAACAACTTATTTTAATACTTTCACTTATGTTTTTAGTCATCTTCTCAGCTTCTTGTTAGTCATTTGATACTTGAAGATACGAGCAATTAATTTCGACTTGGTCCCCTTTGATGACAAGTCTTTTGACTTACAATATTTTTGGATGGCAACTGTCTCAGTACACCTCATCAATTCTTCATATGTCACTAAAGATCCATCGATAACAACTGTATCAGTATCTTTTATATCGTAAGACAGGACAAATGGTACTACCAACTTAACACATACTTTATCGTGCATTGAAAAATTGTAATCTTTCATTTCAATCACGTCTACATCGTATCCTTGGTATCTAGACTGGAGCTTTTGGATAATGATCTTTTGGAGAGTTGAGTGGGCAGCACTGATGGTATCTGGAGTAACATTATCTATTGCTTCCATGAACTCTTGTGTATCACCCAAAGGTTGTAGCCTACAGAAAAGTATGGCACGAAGGTATTCAATACTTTGAAAAGAACCCCCACAAGCTCCAACTTCAATTCGATAAATCTCTTCAATGTTAAATTTACTGTAAGGCCAATGGAGAGTGAAACGTTCAACGATCTTCTCAGCGACTGACATGCTGGCGGAGTGGTTGATATCCGATGAACTAAAGTCAATGATATAGTATGCAATGTTCATTTTAACACTACCCTTCGATTTTTTAATGTCAAAAAATGTATAACAGGTATCTCCAATTGTATCGTTCACATTGATTAAGAGCCGTAATTCAAACTCAACATTATCGAATTCACAATAACTTATCGCTTCTGTGTAACCCGAATAACCCATGAAACGCCTATTACCAGGTATATTATTAAATGATTGCGTTAGTTTGGTGGGAGAGATGATAAAAAGGTGATGATCCCCGATTTTGTCGTCAATTTCTATCTTGACATTGGCCAACTTAGAGTCACCGTCACCGTCAGTACTCTCCCTAACATCAATATAGACTTCTTCGTATTGAACATTGGTATTCTTTTGTTTAATATCAGAATCTGAATTCATAATTATAGTGATTACGAGTGTGTTTTTGTTGTTATTTTTATTAAATGCCGTTGTTGCTATTATTTTGTTGCTATTGCTGTTGTTGGTTTCGTATATATTTGATATCTATCATAGTAGCTCATAGAACATATGTTATGTTATAATCGATGGCATCCACTCCATTAAATAATATATGCTGAGCCCATCATCGTAAAGTTGAAATAGGACGTGAGAGACATAGATTGAGAAGTAATAAAGAACAAGGTGAAGTACCGTCCTCTTATAATCATAGTCAAATCAAATGATATATCATCGTTATGTAGATATTGCAATTCTCCAGCCGACGACAAAGCCAGAAGAGTTGATAAGGAATCAATATGCCTCCTAATAAAGATCTAGTAACAAAGTTCTTGTCAAACTTTTTTTTACAAAGATACCTCAATAAATGACACAAATCAATGACACGATGGTACTAGTATGGCAATGTTGATACCCAATATCATCCATTCATCGTATATTACACAACAATGATATCGCAAATTCATCAAAATGATGTCGCAAAAGTATTTGGTATATTACTCAATTGCTCGATTGACCTTGATATTTGGGCTAGAGATTTGCAAAGAATTGCAATGCTCGATACCAAATGCAGAGAACGAGAGTTTATATTTCCCATTCCACACCGCTACCAGGTGCTTGTTTTTCCGCAAAGTACAAAGATTGATAAACATAAGAAATCTGACCCGCGGACAGATACTACACCTCCTACATTATATGAATGTATGAACGAGCTCAAGAGGCTATTGGACGATGTAAACGATTACGATGATGATAAGATCAAAATAAATGCTCACTTAGAAGAAACAGGTGATGGGAAGCATATGATCTTCAAGCCGATCAAAACAGATTATGTGATCGAGGCAATAAAGGAATATAATGATATGATTATCCAACGATTTGAGGATGATGATGTTGGACCAAAAATGTTAGTAGATTGCTTTAGTCAATATTCAGAGAATAAGTATCACCCATTATTTCAACATGGTAGTATCATGACAAATATACACACCAAACTCAAATCAATTGTAGATGAATTATACAAACAAATCAACAACAACACACCACTGGATATGGTATGCAAGCATATTATCAACAATACAACCCCGTCACTTAAATCAATTGCAGTTAAGATTCGTAGCAATATCATACTACTACAAGGAGGGTATTATAGTAAATTACACGCTGTTAAAGTTGCTACACAATATGAAAAGCACTCAAAGGAAAGGGGAAATGCCATCCGACATATGGTTGACAATAAATATGTACCAAGCAGGTCGGCACTAGACAGGCTACTAAAAGCGAAAGAAAATGGTCAATTCATAGTAGATGACGAATGGAATACAAGGAAAGGCGGTCAGGCTCGTCCTTCCATCTTGTTGGAGAATGAAAGATTTCATGCCATGGTAATGTACCGAGAGCCAGAATTGAAATCTATCGCCAAGCAGCCATCAATTAGTGCCACAAAACAAAAGGGGGAATGGAGAGACACTAAGTTGAAACAACTTAAGTCGCAGCTCAAAGATGAGATTCCAGAGTTAAAAGTACATCCTGTGGAAGTACCATCCTATATCAATAAAATGCTATCTGAACTTTTTGATGAAAGTTATGCCCGGTCAATTGAGCACATCTTGACCTCTGAATTAAAAACAAATGATGATAGTGTCTTCCTGAACATGAAGAACATAAAGAGTTTAAGGGAAAG